>Ga0265296_1000727_pt1 | contig 45349 bp, 45 predicted proteins | sample MunlanPumphouse1_FD_189073 | JGI IMG/M metagenome (GOLD analysis project Ga0265296, IMG submission 189073) | Groundwater microbial communities from a municipal landfill in Southern Ontario, Canada - Pumphouse #1 | ecosystem: Environmental > Aquatic > Deep subsurface > Groundwater | place... | reverse complement strand
ATAAAAACCTCGCTGGTTGAATCAGGGTTTTGGGCCGAGCTTAATATTAGAGAAATTATTTTATAATACATAAAATCATAAATAATCAATAATCAAGAAACAAATTCCAAACAATAACCAATCCCTAAATTCCAATAACCAAACCGTTTGATTATTGGTTATTGAATATTGAGATTTATTTGATTATTGTTTTTTGGTTATTGGCTATTCCCGTCAGGGTAATTGACTTATACCTCTTTATATTATACTATAAAGTCAGCAATTAAGTAAACTATATATAGTCCACATAATATGTTAGGAAAATTATTCGGTTCAAACACCAGGGTAAAAATTTTAAAATTATTTCTGCTCCATCCGGAGGAAAAGTATTATATAAGGCAGCTGGCCCGCGATTTAAAGCTGCAGGTTAATTCCGTCCGGAGAGAACTGGAAAATCTGGGAGAGTTCGGTTTGTTAATTTCTAATACCGGAATAGGGGAGGAAAATATTGTCCAGCAATCCCTGGAAGAAAAAAAGAATTTAGAGAAACTGTTGCGGGGCGAAATAGTAAACGTCGTTCCGAAGAAAGTTGAAGCCATAAACCTAAGCGGAGGAGAAAAAAAATATTATAAGGCCAATAAAAATTTTGTTTTATTTGAAGAGATAAAAGCTTTAATAGTCAAGTCCCAGGTTTTGTATGAAAAAGATTTTATCAAGAAGCTTAATAAATTGGGCAGCCCGAAGCTTTTTATTTTAACCGGCGTTTTTATTAATAATCACCATTCGCCGACAGATATGCTTATTGTCGGACGGATAAATAAGGATAGGTTGGCGAGAGTGGTAAAGGAGCTGGAAAAAGAAATGGGCCGGCCGATTAATTTTACTCTGATGGATATGAAAGAGTTTAAATACCGCAAAGATATTACGGACGTTTTCCTGTATAGCATTTTAGAAGGAAGCAAAATAATAGTCGTTGATGAAATAGGAATAAGCTAGAGACACAAAAACACAAAAACACAAAAACGAAAAAGTTTGACCCGGGAATTTAAGATTAAGCCATTTAGTGTTAAATATTTTTTATAAATTCCGCTATTTTAGTAGCGGTTTTTTGTTGCTATTGACCCCACTTCGTCCCACTCCGCCAGCTGGCGGAGTGCGGGACTCCGATCGCACGCCGCTATAGCTTTGGCGATGGCGCGGGGGCGAGACGAGCAGCATAAAATCTTAAATTTTTAAACAAATCTTCGACGTTAGTATTGGGATGTGCTTAGTTCTTGACATAAAATAACAAATATGCTATTATCTTAGGTTAATTATTATAATGGTAATTTGAGTATATTTTTAAGCATTTTTGCGGTTTTGGGCAGTCAAACGTGGGTAATTAAAAATTATTTAAGTTTGAAGGCCTAAATTTTTCCGCTAAAGCGGGACTGCCCGTAATCGGAGCAGAATAATAAGGGCCGGTACTTTGACAACTGAAATGATATGGCCAAGGTGGCCAAAACGTGGCTAGAGCCACAAATTCTCTAGTTGAGAAAGGAACAGTGCAATGTCAAGGACAATAATCGCAGTGCTCGCCGTGGTGGCCGTGATTTTTTCGGCTCCGTTCTGTTTTTCTCAGGAAACGGCAGCGGCAAAAGACACCACCTTCGCGGCTTTACAAAAAGACGTGGAGAAGATGGGAAAATCCGCTGAGCGGATCGAGCAGGAAGTCCAGGGGCTGAAAGCTTCTGGTGCCGAAACGCAGAAAAAAATCGGCCAGGTGGAAGAGAATCTCGGTCGCAAGATCGACGACTCCAAAACCGAAATCCAGAAAAATCTGAACCAGACGCTCGGAGACAGCCTTCGGAAGGTCGAGAAGAACCTCGGCCAGAAGATTGACGATTCCACTGCCAAGACCGAGGAAAAACTCGGGCAGATTAGCGGCGGCGTGAAGAAGATTTTTTGTCTGATTTTCGCCTTCGCCTCCATCCTCGTCTTGGTCTGCGGCGTGGTTTTTCTTCGGAAACGTATGGATAAGAATGAATGGCTGACCGTTGAGGTCGAAGCCAACGGGGCAAAAAATGTTTTTGACGTGTTGACAAAATATTCTCCCCGTAAAAAACTTTATACTTCTCCGTTCATGACGTCGGGGAAGAAAACCGGAACAAGAGGAGCGATAGATAGAAATACTGTAGATGCCACAGCCAAGCATTACAAGAGTGCTTTAAAACAAGCGATAGAAGATCCAACATCCGACTTCGCGTTGCAAATGGCGAATTTAATGAAGGAGGGCAAGATCAAAGAAATCAAGTAAGATTTCTTCAGTCGTAAATCCGTGAAATTTCGCATATAAACAAAAACCAGGAGGGGTTTGGCTAAGGAAAAGCCAGCCCCTTCAAAATCCGAAAGGAGCAATGGCATGAAGAAGTTGATTATCATCGGTATCGTTGTGGCAGTGATCGCTGCCATCATCGGCGGCTTTTTCCTCCTCCGCAAAAGCTCGGATGCGGGAATCACCTCGCTGAATGTCGATGGCATCAAGGCGGATATGACCAATGCCCGTAACGATTCGATCAAGGTCGAGGTGCTTTTTACCACAGACCTGAACAAAAAACTGCCGGTGAATGTCACGGTCTCTCCGAAAGCAACCGTTTCCCCGAAAAGCGGAGAATCGGTTGATTTCTCCGATGGGTTCGAGGCTTATACGGTTACGGCCGAGAACGGAAAAATCAGGAAGTATAACGTGATCGTGACCAAGGCGAAGAACACGGTAGCCAATATTACCTCATTCAAGGTCGCAGGTCAGACCAAGGATGAAGAAATTGACCCGGCCGCCGGCACAGTCAAGATTGAAGTTCTGAACAGCACGGACCTGGCCAGTTTGGCGCCGGAGATTACGGTGTCGGACAAGGCGACCCTTGATCCGGTTTCGGGAACGAAGCGGAGTTTTTCCACTCCGCAGACATACAAGGTTACGGCCGAAGACGGAACAACCAAGGACTGGACCGTGATGGTGACCAAAGCCGCGGCGAATACCAAGGCCGAGATTGAGATGTTCATGTTCGATGGCTTGGTAGGTAATAACGCCGAGATTACCGGCGATACTGCCGTCGCTGAAGCTAAACCTGGAACAGACTTAAAAAATTTGATTCCGGACATCATCGTGTCTGCCGGCGCTACCTTTGAGCCGGCCAAAGAGATACCGCAGAATTTCTCCAAGGGTCCGGTTATCTACAAGGTCACTTCCGAAGACGGGAAAATCTCCAAAAAATGGAAGATAACCGTTGTCGTGGCCAAACCGAGCAAGACGATTAAGGTTTCCAAAGTCATTATGAATGACCAGGAAGCAGTAATCGACTCGGTTGCTCATACCATCCGGCTCCAGGTAGCGGCAGACGTTCTTCTGAATTCCATCAAATTCGGCGGAATGTATGTGGATTGTCAGAAAATGGTGCCGAATATCGATGAAGGCGATACCCTTGATTTCTCGGATGGCGCCATAAAGTTCACTCTCGTGGCCCAGGACACAACGGTCACCGAGAAGTGGACGATCGCGGTTTTCCACCCAATGATTGAGGATCTGACCAAGGCTGTCATCGGCAAGGGCGAAGGCGTGGAACACGCTCTCGCCAGGCAGGTGATCCTTAGTCCGGTTTTCTGGGGCTATGTCGGGTCTTTGTCAGACCCCGTTGCCCTGAAAAAATGGAAGGGCGTCAAAGCCGACCAGATAGCTGACTCGACCGGTTATATTGATCGGAAAATCGGCAAACAAATCGGTGTGAAAAGAGCTGGCGTTCTATACGCGCTCGGGAAAAATGACGATGGCAAAATCACCGTCACCGAGTATGCGGAAATGCCAAAAGATGCCGATGCTCAGCCGACTGACACCAAGGTCGCAGGGGCTAAGTTCGAAGGCGCGGATACGGAGCATCTCCAGGGCGAATACGAATATATCTTTCCGATCTCGACGCCCTCGACTTGCCCGCCCCCCTCTCCCTGCCCGTCGGTAAACGCTTATGACGCAGGCGACCAGCAGTCTGGAGGAGGGGAAGAAGAAATAAACTTCCCGACAACTCCAGTCCCTGTCTGGCCGGCGGAGATGCCGATTTAGTTTTAGGGGGATTCAAGCAATCATTAACTTGAATTCTCGAACTATCGCTTAGACAATTTTGTTTCTACAATCTAATTCAAGTTTTTCGTTGGAGAAGGATTCCTAGAGGAATCTTGTTTATTAGCTAGAGCTAATAAACCGCTAGTGCGCTCAAAGACGAAGGATAATGAATTAGCTTGCAAAATGAATAGTCTAAGAAAGCAGTTTGGTTTTTGCAGTAAATTACCGAAACATAGATTGTATGTGATCGCCTATAGCATCTCACTCTTTACGAGAGGTTAAAGCAATGAAAAGTTTCAGTTTGCTTCTCACCATCATGGCCATCGCCTTTATCGGTTGCGCGACGCCCATTGTCAAGAGGGTAGCGCCCGCCAACACGGCAGCCGTGCCGGCGAAAGTTGATACGGTCAAAACGGCGGTTTCCGCCGTTCTTCCCACTTTCGCGATCGAGAAAGCGGAGGGGATGAAAATCAACATTCTTTTTCCCCTGCTTTTCACGGAAAGGTACAATGAAGGTTCTCAGTTCTCGCTCTATGCGGCCTATGCTTATTATGATACCGACAGTACCTGGGCAGCAGTGGAACAGGAGAACTACGTGATCGAAACCAGCCGGGTCGATGGTGACCCTCTGCACCTGCGCGGAATAGTTTCCCTGCCAGCCGACTCGAAATATGAATTCTTCGCGATCCGGGTCGAGGGCCGGGAGTTTAACTCCGGCCAGATATTGGAAGTAGCGGAAACCGATATGGCTTTCCGCAAAGACAACAGTGATGAACCCGGGTGCGAATTCGGCTTCATCAAGAAAACCGGGAAGGTAATCATACCTGTCCCGAAGGAGTAATCGTTCATTTCGAATATTGAATATCGAAGCCGTGTGTTGTGTGTTTTATCCACAACCCGGCTTCTTTTTTTTGGAAAACCCCCTTTCGAAAAGGGGGTTGGGGGGATTTTAAATTTTTATAGGGGCCAGTCTTTTCGGCTCGTTGTTGACATTTATTAAAAAATTTGTTAAAGTTTTATATCAAAATTATTTTGTCCTTTTTAAATTGAATACAACCATCTAAGTGGGGGATTAAGAAGATGAAAAGCTTTGCTATATTCGTGATGGCGGTCTTGTCCTCGCTCGTTTCCGCTGGCTATGGCCAAACTCAAACCGAGCTTAACCTTGAGGTCTTTGACCTCATGGGTGGGGTAAATTATAACGAGGAAACGGGAAAAGCTAACGAAGCCAGCGGTTATTACCCCTGGCTTGAAGGCAAGTACCGGCCTTTCTGGCTTGTTGGGCAGGAAACCGAAATAGGTTTCGGTTTTTTTGCCCAGGGAGAATATCCTTTCGGTTCCTCTAATGGAGCCGACTACAAGAATCTGCAGGTTAGCGGCGGCCTTAATTTTTTCTTAAAGAGGCCAGGTTGGATCGCCGATTTGGATGTGGGAGGGGGGCGGTTGCTTTGGGCAAAGGTTGATAAAGATCTGTACGAAAGCGAGCAGAAAGAAGATAATTTTTTAGCTTCTGCTTATATCGGTCTTGACAGTCGGCGTTTGGACGGAAATACATTCCTGCCCAAGACTGCCCTTAACCTTTCCCTCCGGATTCCTTTTAACCAGTCTTCAAAAAGAAATTATGGTGATAATCCGCTTCCTTCCCTCGTTTATGATAATAGGAGGTGGGAAGTTTCGCTCCTGCAGGAGATCTTTGATTTTCGCAGCGGCGGCTGGAGAATAACGCCGGGGATCGGAGGAGGTTACGGCCAGGAAAGCGACCCGCAGAAGAATTTTTACAAAGCCGGGCCAAGCCTTTCCTTTTACCGCGATCGGAATCTTTTCCGTTTTTCGGTAAATTACCAGGAGCAGTTGGCTGGAGACAAAGACCGGTGGTATGCTAAGGTATTTTACTGGCGGCACCTAGAATAAGGAGGACACCGTGAAGATAAGTTTTAAACAGGGCAAAATCGTCCTGATATTTTTACTTCCCTTGGTTTTGGCGGGCGGCGCTGGAGTTATTGGAGCGCCATTGTCGAAAAAAATTCCGGAGAACTTCGTGAAGTCTGATGCCGTCCTTTTGTATATTGATTTTGAGAGAGCGCCGCTTGATTATTATGAAAAGTGGCGGATTTTTTACGACTGGGGAGACAGCCTCTATATAAAGGAAGGCGTGAACGAAGGCCGGGTAATGATCGTTCAAGACGAAGATAAGAACCGCGGGAAGGTCCTGCGCATCCTTTATCCGGAAGGAGCTTTCGGCCCTAAGGAAAGCGGCGCCCAGTGGCTTTTAAAATTGGGGGCTTCGTATGAGGAACTGTATTGTTCCTACTGGATGAAGGTTCCTTACGGCTTTGAATCCATTAAGGGCGGCAAGCTTCCGGGTCTGGCTGGCGGGCAGGCCAATACCGGCGGCATAAAGCCGAATGGCCAGGATGGTTGGAGCGCCCGGGCGATGTGGCAGAAATACTTTAATATCCGGCAATACGTCTACCACGCCGGGCAAAAAGATCCGTTTTACGGCGACGGCCGGCCTTGGCAGGAGGAGGGAAAAGATTGTTCTCCCACCCAAGGCCAGTGGCATCATCTTGAAACTTACATTAAGATGAATATTCCCGGCAAGAGCGACGGGATTATTATGTCCTGGCTTGACGGCCGGCTGGTGATGGACGAGGAGGATTTCCGGTTTCGGGATATTGCCACGCTCGGCATTGACTCGTTTTACTTCTCCACTTTTTTCGGAGGAGCGGACGAGAGCTGGGCCCCGCTAAAGAGTCAATTTTTGTATTTTGATGGCTTCGTCATTTCCAGTTCGCCAGTCCATGAGCTGATATTCAAAAAATAACGGCTCTGGCAGAGTTACGAATAAAGAGACAAGTGAATTTTGCTTGTCTCTTTTCTTTTTTAATTGTTGCGGGGTTTATGGCAGATAGATGTTATAATTATTGAATGGGGTTGACAAGCAATAAAGACTATGGTATTGTTTTCTATTAAAAGTTTTAAGAGTAAAAGCTTTAAAAATATGGGATTTAACGAATTTTTAGATTTAATAAGGAAAAGAAAACAAATAATTTTATTTGCGGTTTTTTTGTTTTTATTAATCTCCCTGGCTCTTACTTTTATCTCTCCGTTAAAATACCGGGCTACCACCAAATTATTGATAATGCAGAACAATAATTTAGGAGACGCTTACAGCCTTTCCCGCTCTAACCAGTTTTTAAGTTCTGTTTTGTCGGAAGTGGTTTATTCCAGCTCATTTTTTGAGCAGGCTCTGGCCGCCGGTTATAATATCGACCAGACCATATTTTCCGCTGACCAAAATAAGAATATGAAAAAATGGCGCCAGCTGGTTTCGGCTAAACCAATCGGCGACACCGGCATGATTGTCATTAACACCTATAATAAAGATAAATACCAGGCCGGCCAAATGAACCAGGCTATCGCTTATATCCTGCAGACAAAACATAGCCTTTACCACGGTTTAGGCGACAAGGTTTCCGTGAAGGTTATTGATAAGACGGCTGTTTCTAATTGGCCGGTTAAGCCGAATGTTATTTTAAATGCGTCTTTAGGGATTATTTTGGGTTTGTTTGTTGGTTTTTGCCTTATTTATTTATATCCGGAGAAAGAATTTAGAGCGGGGCGAAGGGAAACGAGCCAACTAGAATTTCTCAAGGTGTCTTTTGGCCAAGAAAATTATCAAACCGGAGAAAGAGTGAAAATTGGTCACGAGCCTAAGTTAAGGGAAAATGCCCGGTTGAGGCCGGAAGATTTATTATTAAGGCAGGAAGAAGACTTAAAAGAGGTAAAAATTATCGCCGCCAGCAGGAAACTGGAAGGACGGCTGGTTGAAGGGGAAGAGAAAGATATGGATTCTTTTACCGGCGATATGAATAATTTATTGTAAAGGTATGGTTAAAAAAAACAAAATAACTGTTTTGGTGCCGACTTTTAACGTTGCCAAGATTATAAGGCGCTGTCTTAAATCAGCCGATTGGGCGGATGAGATTTTGGTGGTAGATTCTTTCAGCCGGGATAAGACCGCCTCTATCGCTCACGAATTGGGAGCGAGGGTAATCCGTCATGAATATATTTACAGCGCCAAACAAAAAAACTGGGCTATTCCCCGGGCGAAAAATGAATGGGTTTTATTATTGGATAGCGACGAAGTTATAACGATTAAACTGCGGGAAGAGATAAAAAAACTTTTGGAATCGAAAGATTTAGATAACTATGATGGTTTTGGGATTCCCCGGCCTCATTATTTTTTAGGCCAATGGCTGCGCTGGGGCGGGCGTTATCCTCTTTATAATATCAGGTTATTCAGGAAAACTTGCCGCTACGAAGACCGTGATGTCCATGCCCACATAATTTTACCTAAGAACAGAGTGAAAAATTTAAAAGGCGATATTCTCCATTACAGCGATCCGACTTTAAGCCATTTTTTTTCTAAATTTAACCGCTATACCACTTATCAGGCCAACTATATGATGAAGTTCGCGGAGAGGAAGAATGAAATAGAATGGAAAAAATTTTTTACCTATTATATTTACACCAAATCAGTCATAAAAGATTACTGGTATTTTTTGCCCCTGACTCCGGTTTTGCGCTTTGTCTATATGTATTTATTCCGGTTCGGGTTTTTAGACGGCCGGCATGGGTTCTTAATAGCGGTCCTTTATTCTTTCCAGGATTACGTTTCTAAAACAAAATATCTGGAATTAAAAGGCAGAAAACCGGCTTTCCGGTTCCTGATGCAAAATTTTGTAAAAAGTCTGGTGGCGAGAAGCGGCGAACAGCCGAAAATTATTGACCGCCTGGAAATAGTGAAACAATAAATTAAATAAAAAGTGATCCCGCCCTTTGCGAAAGGCGGGGTTATTTTTTTAAACTGAAGAGGCTGCCCAGAACCGCCCAGATTATAACTTGCGTGGCGATTCCCCGGGAAACGGATTCAAAGAAGCTCGCTAAAATTAAAGCTAAAAGCATAGTCAAGACGCCGAAAGCCAGGATTTTAAAATTTATTTCTATTTTTCGCCCGAGAATATTTATTTCCGTATTCTCGTTAGGTAGGCGAAGGTAAGTTTTTCCGGCATAGTAGATAGCGCCTATCGTATAGCTTAAAAATAAAACGGCGCCGACGAGGCCAAGCTCTAAACCATAAAGAAAAAAATCGCTGTGGGGCAGGGAAGTGCCGCCGCGCCAGTTTTTCGCCCCTTCAATCACTATTTCCGAAGTCCCGACGCCATGGCCGAAAACCGGTTTTTTTATAATCTCTTCCCAGGAAACCTGCCAGATATTTTTTCTGGCTATCCATGAATTAAAAAAGGAGCTGGCGAATGTTTCCGCGACCCGTGACCTTACGCTTTCAAAAATCGCTAAGATAAAAAAGGCCAGAGGCGCCAAAACCGCCAGAAAAATTAAAAGATAACGGGCCAAAACCGCAAAAATAAGAAGAAATAAAGCGAGACAAGCCCAGGAAACGCGGGAGTAGGTTAAAATAAGAATGACGATTATGGCGGCGGCAAAGAGGAAAAGAAAAAAATTGTTTTTTAAGCTTTTATTTCTTTTGGCCAAAAGGTAAGAAAGGGTCAGGCCAAGGATAACGAATAAGTACAAGCCGAATAAATTAGGATGGACAAAAGGTCCGGCGATTCTGCCTAAACTCGAATCCGGCTCAAAAAAATACTCGCCATTGGCTATCTGCCAAAAAGCGAGAGCGAGCGGCATCAAGGCGGAAGCGAAGCCGGCAAAAATCACCTTTGTTAAGCCCTGATAGTTAGAAAAATAACAATAGGCTATAATATAGATAGCCGGGGGGGCCAAGAAGTAAACCAGGCCGGAAAGGGAAGCGCTTAAGTTAAGCGACCAGGCCATTGAAATAATAAGGTAGATTGAGTATAATAAGAGGATAAATTTTAAAGGCAGGGTTTTAAGTTTCGGCCATTGCCAAAAGATAGTCATTATCCCTAAGAGTATCAGAAAAGAGCAGACGATCGCCGTAAGATTCAGGGGCAAGTCATAGTATTTTAAAGAAGGGAAATATTTTCCTGCGTCCAGCTTAAAGTCATTGAATTTTAAAATCGCCGGTAAAGTTATAATCAGGAGTAAAATTAATTTTTCCAGGCTGAAGAAGCCGACGACTAGCAAGACGGCGGAAAATAAAAAGGCCAGAAGAAAAAACGAATCGTTTTGCCATTCCAGGCTGGGGAGAGCCAAAAGTAAAAAAAATATAGACAGCAGGAGTAAAATGAAGAAAAATATTTTTGTTGCCTTTTTCATAAGGTCTAATTTTAAAAAGTTTATGGGCCCCATTAGAAATTTATTTCTAATGGGTAAAAAGATATTTGAAAACAGGTTGAAATATTATTATGAGCGAAAAAAATAACCAAATTTCTAACGGGGTGAAAAAAATATTTATTATCTGGGGCCGGGAAGCAGAACTTAGCCGCTGGCTGGCTAAAGGTTTAGGCGCCGAGCTTAAGCAGGTTTATATAGAAAAATGGGGGAAAGTTAAACTGCCGGTTTTTATCCGTTATATTGCCCAGAGTATAAAAACGTTATTTATTCTGCTCGCTCGGAAGCCGGAAGCGGTGATTGTCCAGAACCCGCCGATTTTTTGCGCTTTGACCTGCTATTTTTATTGTACTATAGCCGGAGCGAAATTAGCAATAGATTCGCATACCGCGGCTTTCCTGGACAGAAAGTGGATTTTTTTCCATTGGCTTTTTAAGTTTATCGCAAAAAAAGCGGATTTAAACACCTGCCATAATTTTAAAAATTTATCTGTCCTTAAAGAGTGGGGGATCGAGCCGGCGATGGTAATTCAGTTTTATAACCCGGTTTATAAAGAGGAAGAACTTAAGCCAGAGCTTAAAGACGAAAAAATTTCAGAATTATTAAAGAAATCCCGATTGCCGATTATGATGGTTAACCGTTTTGCTTGTGATGATGACTGGCTGACGGTTTTGGCCGCGGCGGCTTTATTGCCGGAAACCACTTTTTTTATTACCGGCAATCTCCCCGCTTCTTTAAAAGAAACGCTAAAAAGAAATATGCCGAGGAACGTTTGTCTTACCGGTTATTTGCCTCATAAAGAATTTATGAAACTAATGTGGCGTTGCCGAATAATCCTCGCTTTTACTTTAAGAAAGGATACGGTCCTTTGGTCAATCCGGGAAATTATGGCTTTAGGCAAGCCTTTTATTACGACCGATTCCGAAGTTTTAAGGCATTATTTTAGCGAGGTAGCTTTATTTACTAAATCCGACCCAAGGGAGTTAAAAGAAAAAATACATCTCGCTTTAAAAAATGAAAACCAGATTAAAGATAAAATAAAAATTTTCTTGGAAAAAGACAGAGGAAGATGGGGAAAAGAGATTTCAGACGCTAATAAGATTTTAAATAATAAAAAATAAAAGCTGACCCGCTTTCTTCTCCGGAAGCGTGGCTGGCTCCTAGAAAACCTATGATTATTTTAAAAGAGTATCTTTTTACTTTTGGCTGGGCTTTAGTCGGCTCTTTGTCTATGGCGGTGGCTTTAGCCATTATGCTGAAGGTATTTAACTGGCTGACGCCGATTGAGGAATGGGAAGAAATAAAAAAAGGCAATGTCGGAGTGGCAATTGTTATCGCTTCGGTTATTATCGGCGCGGCGATTGTTATCGGCAATACCATTATTTAAGTAATTTCCAGAGCTAAGGAGGCAAAATTAGTAAATAGATATGAAAAGAAAAATATTAATTTTGCTATTTGTATCAGTATTATTTTTAGGCGTAGTTTCTTTTGCTAAAGAAACCCGGGCCGGCCTTTTGGATTTTTTTTATAAAACCAAGGAAAAGCTAGTTGTCGCGGGCAATCAGGTGCTTTTTGCCAACGAGCCGATAACTTTAAGGGGCGTGGCGGTCGGCGATCCTTATTCGCGGCAAACTGTTTATAGAAGAACGGTCTGGGATTACGAAACGATAAGCAAAGACTGGCAAGCCAATGTCGTCCGCCTGTCAGTTCATCCCAGTTACCAGAAAGAAGAAAAGAAAGTTAAAAAAATCCTTTCGGAAGAAGTAAAAGCCGCCCGAGAAAATAATTTATTTGTTATTATCGACTATCATGTAATTGGTTTTCCTAATGGCTGGTATAAGCCTATGCCCGAGGGAGAAAGGGATGGCTATTCTTACGACAGCAACTTTAAGACGGCCATGGATTTTTGGAAATCTATAGCCGTAGAGTATCGCGATGACCAGGGGGTTATTTTCGAATTATGGAACGAACCGGCGGATAAAAAAATCAGGGACTGGGAAGATATTAAGCCATATCTGGAGCGCCTTTATAGCCTAATCAGGAGCCAGGGCGCGGACAATATAATTATCGCTCCGGGCGTGTATTGGACTTATGATTTAAGAGGAATAAAAGATAATCCTCTGCCCGGAAAAAATATCGGTTATGCCTGGCATAATTATCCTTTTTCCGGCCAATATTTAAAATGGTCGCAGGCTTTAGGCAATTTAAATAAATATTATCCGGTTTTTGTCACGGAATGGGGGTTTAGCGCTGACCCGAATAAAAGGCATTATGCCAAACTGGAAGATTACGGGACGCCTTTTAAAAAATATTTAATTAACGAGGGTCTGAATTTTACCGCTTGGTGCTGGCATAATCCCTGGGACCCGAGAATGTTTGAAAGCAACTGGGTGGATTTAACTCCTTATGGAAAATTTGTAAAAGATTTTCTTCTTGGCGCCGAAGACACCGAAGAATTGAGCGAAGAAATAAATAATTTTATAAAAAACGGCGTTGATGATAACTCCCGCCGCCTGGGGGAAGGGGAGAGGAGAGCCGTCGTTTATTCTTTTAAGATGGCTTTTTCCCGCAATCCGGAAACGAGCGAAGACCTCGCCGATATTATAAAAATAGCCAATGGCCGCTGGCCGGCGCAAAAAAGCGAGGCAGCGAAAACCCAAGCAAAAGATAATTTTAAAAATATATATAAGCGCGAGCCGAATATGGGCAGCAAAAATGATGAAGCGGCGATAATGATTATGGCTTATGGTTTGCGGCAAAGGGCGGAGAATAGGAATTTAGGGAGTGAGAAACAGGGGATTAAAAGTTTTAAAGATATTTTTGGCCGTCTGCCCCAGACGACCGAGGATTGGAATATTATGCAGGCCATAACTTATTCCGGAGCGAAAAGGTAAAAACAATTTAGAATAAAAAAAGACCGGAGAGGGCATAGGAAATCCTTCTCCGGTTTTATTATACTTCAAATGATCGAGCTGATCACTTCTTGGCTTTAGCCGCGGCGGCTAAAGCGCGCTGAATGACTTTATAGTCTTTTGGGCAGTTGGGGTTTTCCAGCAAGAAAAGGTATATATCGATCGCTTTCTTGGTCTGCGGCCCCAACTCGCCGTCAACCATGACTTTCTGGCCGTAAAATTTTATCCCGTCATCCCGGGCATCTCTCTGAAAGTCCCAGACCGCCTGGTAGCAATAGTAGCCCAGTCGGTTTAGTTTCGCCTCCCAGTCCTTGGGATAGGGTTTGGGAGCCGTTTCGGTTTTCGGCCGTTCGTCTTTTACATATTTTATTAACCTGTCCATTTGGACTTTTGCGTCCGGAGGGGCGGTTTTAACAACCGGAGGGGGCGGCGCATAAACAATCTCCGTGGCAGCCGTTATTTCCGCTGGTTCTGTAAGAGGATGGCCTTCCCCGTCCATAAGCCAGTAGCCGAAACTATCCCATTTTCCGCTTGGCTCCCGGTTGGGCACTAGCCTTGAGACATAGTTTTTCATTTCTTCGGTTACTATGTCTTCGGTAGCGCCGTTGTACAACACAATTTGCCGGCGCCAGTTGTAGCCGTCAAAAGCCAATTTGCCGGCATAGGACGGCGCTGGTTTGTTGGGGTCTCCCATTCTTACATAGTCGATGGGCCGGTTGTTGGCGATGGCTCCCTTGCTTACCGTAGTCGCTACCGGGGTTTGCTCGGTTTTCACCGCTGTTTTCGGCACCGATCTTTCAGTCTGGGCGGCGGCCTGATTGTCCTGGTTGACTCTCTTGACAACGGCCGGTCCGCTACAGGCCGAAACGAACATGGCGGCCATGATCAGAAACATGGCGACGAAATTGAGTTTGAAGCTTTTCATGAAGCTACTCCTTTTTTGGTGGTGTGCGTTGTATTGCTTGTCTGTATCTGAAAAGGTTTGCCAGTTTTTACCTTTGCCTGATATCCTTATATAAAGAACGGTTTGATATTGAAGATTAGCACGGCATTCTTTATTTGTCAATAACCCCCTTGACTTATTCTGTCTTTTTTGTTAATATAGAATATCTTAAATAACTTTATGAACCCCGTTAGAAATCTTACTAGAAATAAACGGGTAAAAAATAAAATATTAAAAAATCAATCAGTATATTATCATGGAGAAAAAGAATAACAAAATTTCTAACGGGGTGAAAAACAAGTCATTTCTTATAATTTTGTCAGTTTTGGTTATCTTTGCCACGAGCGGATTATTCATCCCGGAGAGTCTTGCTCAAATAAATAAAGAATACAGGCGAGGGGAGATGTTTAGTGCTGGCAATAAGAATTATCTGGCGGCCAGCAACGGGGCTTCGGTTGAGATTTTAGAAATCACCCCGGGCGGTAAATTAACCAAAGTTAATGGAATTTACGGCCTGGAAAGCGTAAATGATTTATTTTCGTGGCAGGAGGGCGCTAAAACACTTTTAGCGGTTTTAACCGGGCAATATTTAATTAAATATAATGTAAGCAATCCGCTTGCGCCCCGGATAGAGGTTAAGCGCGATTTTTACCAGTGGCGCGGCAAAGGCAAATATAAAATCGGCTATATGAAATCTTTGGCCGGCAGCAGCCAATATCTTTTCACGGCCGGCAATGGGGGAGTGAGAACTTTTGACAGAGACACTTTGGCGGTTATTGATAATAAAATTTACACCATGGAGCCGAGCTACGGCTTAGCAGCCAAAGGAAATATTTTAGCGGTTATTATCAAGGATAAGGGTTTTTATGATAAAGGATTAATTTTTAATATAGCCAGCGGCGTCTTGATGGGCGAATATAAACTAAGCAATAAAGAAAATATCCAGAGGCGGCCGGCCGTTGATTCAGCCGGCAATGTTTATTTCCCTTCGGATAATAGCTTAGTAAAGATAGGCGTAAATTATAAGGTTGCGAGCGAGTATTATAATTCGGTTAAGCCGGGCCTTAATTATAGTTATAGCGCCAACGTTTCGGGAGACAAAGTTTTTTATACCAATGGTTTTGGCTTGACTGAATTAGGCGAGAATTTAAAAAAAGAGAAATTTTTCTTTTCCGCTCCCACTAACCTTTATGGCCATGATTCCTGGGCCGCGGGCGCAGCCATAAGCGAGGACGGGCGAACGGCGATTTTAAATAAATCTTCAATTTTGCTTTTAGATAGTAAATTGAATTTGCTGGACCAATATATTTACAAACCTTTGCCAGACGAGCCGGAAGAGAAAGGTTTAAAGATAGTTTTAGGAAAGTATTGGGCTTTGTCCGGGGAGAATTTAAATATAAAAATATTCGGTTTCTGGCCCAATGAAACGGTAGGGGTGAAATTAGGAAATATAGAGCAAGCGGTTAAGGTTAATAATTATGGCGCCGCGGAAGTAACCATAAAGGTTCCGGAAAAAAGCGGCGTGGTACTTATTTCCGCTAATGGCCAGGATTCAAAATTAAATTATCAGACTAGTTTTATTATAAAGTAGGTAGTTCCTAAGGAGGAAGTTGATCCTTCAAAATTGAACAAGGAAATGGAGGCAGAGCCATGAAAAAGATCGCTTTTTTCTTCGTGATCGGGCTGATTTTGTCAGCCAATGTTTTCGCCAGTGCAACCCCGCTTTACGTTTTTTCCTTTGCTACTCCCTGTCTGGGCGTGGCGGACGGCGGAGTCCAGTACAGCAAGGCGCCGGTTGAGCCTGACACAACATTCACACAAGGTGATGACGTTTACGTTCTGGTGGAACTGAAAAACGTCGTGGGCAAACACAAGTTTCACGTGAAGAAATTTCTAAATGGCGTCAGCTATGGCGAATACACCACGGACTGGAAAAATCCGGAAGAGAAATGGGTCTGGGAGTATTCATATTTCATTCCTTCCCAGCTTGAGGCCAGGCCAGGCCGATGGACGTTCGCTATTTATTTCGGGGACAGGTATGGTGTCTTCGAGGAAATAGCTGTAGTGAACTTCAAGGTTTCCAGAACCGATCCGCCCTATGAATTTACCGGCGCCGTTGCTTGCCGCAGCATTGCTGACGGTCCGGAAAAATTCAGTAAAATTCCGGTCGGAGCTGATTCAGTTTTTACGGTCGGTGATACTGTCTACGTTCTGGTGGAACTGAAAAATGTCTATATCAAGCATCGGTTCGGGGTGGTGGAATTTCGGAATGACCAGTACTGGGGAGAGTATGAGACCGACTGGAAAGAAGTTGGTTTTGGCTGGGACTATTCTTATTTTAGTCCCCGCCAGGAAAATATTCGCTCGGGCAAATGGGAATTCATGACTTATCTGGAAAAAGAGGGAGGAGGATGGGAATTTTTGACGAATACGAAGTTTACTGTGAAAGAGGAAGCCACTATTGTGGCTGAGAACGAAGGAGCGCCTCTTCGTTTCTCTCTTTCCCAGAATTATCCCAATCCCTTCAACCCGGTTACGACCGTCAACTTCAGTATCCCTCATGCCGGCAATGTGGCAGTTGAGATCTTTAATCTCTCCGGTCAGAAGGTCGTTACTTTGGTTGACGGATATCAGTCGGCCGGGGATCATTCAGTCGTCTGGGACGCTTCTCACTTTTCCGCCGGAGTTTATTTCTATACGGTAACAAGCGGAATTTTCCAGGAGACAAAAAAAATGATCCTTCTGAAATGAAGAGGGATCGCAGTTTGCTTCTTTGATTCACGGGGCCCGTACTTGTACAGTGCGGGCTTCTTTATTTACAAAAATTATTTTTGGGGTTATTCTTATATTATGATTTTATATCTTGATACAACCAAAGGGAATAAAATAGAAATCGCTTTAAGAGAAGGGAATATGATTTTAGTACAAAAAGAATTTGAGGCAAAGTATTCCCAGGCGGAAAAATTACTTCCTGAAATTAAAAAGATGCTGGCTGAAAAGAAAATTAAGCTGTCCGCCATTTCCGAGATTGTTATAGCGAACAAAAGCGGCGCCGAGACCGGCTTTACGGCTTTGCGCATCGGGGTGGTTATTGCCAACGCTTTAGGCTACGGCCTGGGGGTTCCGGTTAGGGGGTTGGGTAAAAAGACTAGAAGCAAAAGGTTCTCTCAATTTGATGTTATTGAACCGATTTATAATAAAAATCCCAATATTACTGAGCAAAAATCTCAGACTGTGCATTAACTGTTGAAAAGTTGATAGGCAAAGCATTTATTTAGCTTTATAAGATATAAGATAAGAAACCCACTTGTTAACAAGGCGGGTTTTTTGTTTAATTATTTTACTTATATTAGTAAAAAAATTTGGTTTTTCCTATCATTGACTTTAGGCAAAAAGTGGAGTATAATTAAAGTATAAAGGTGAAAAGTGGGGAATAGAGGTGAATGATGTTATTTTTCCATTCGGGAAAAAGCCGCACTACAAATGCGGCACATGCGAATTAAATCAAATCCATAAGTTTTTTAAAAATAAAAACAAAAAACTAAATTGGTTGGCCAAGATACTAAGCGCCAACCGTAAATTCCTGGCTTAGCCAGGGCATGGGGATGGCCTCGCCTCGGGCCCATCGAGGCAATCTTTATTAAATTAAGGCAAAGAAGGGGTCTGATAAATCTTAACCTTGTTGGGAGATTATCAGACTTCTCCTTATCCCTAATTAATTATTCGTTCTTGAAATGTTCATAGGGGAATACCAACATAGCCTGGACGGCAAGGGGAGACTGGCTGTCCCGGCTAAATTTAGAATTTTGCTTAAAGGCGGAGCGGTTGTAACTAAGGGATTAGACAACTGCCTTTTTTTGTATCCGAAAAAAGAGTGGGAAGTCTTGGCGGCTAAATTAGCTAACCTGCCCATAAGCCAGGCCAGGGCCAGAGCTTTTTCCCGTTTGATGCTCGCTGGCGCTATGGACGTTGAATTTGATAACCAGGGAAGAATTACTTTGCCGAGTTATTTAAGGAAATTCGCCGGCCTAAAAAGAAAATCAATTATTGCCGGGCTCTATGACCGTTTAGAAATCTGGGACGAAGCGATTTGGAATAAATATAAGAGCGGGACGGAAAAGCAGAGCAGCGACATTGCGGAAACTTTGGGCGAACTTGGTGTTTAGTATTAACAATTGACAATTAACACAAAAATAAAAACAAAAATATGACAAAAAAAATAGAGTGCCAAGGCCTAGGAAATGCCGGTGGCAATATTAAAATAAAAATTATCCGGGCGCCCTTGGTTGATAGCCGGCAGCTACGAAGAATAATTTTTTCTCGGGCCCGAGCATTGGTTTTATAGACCACACAAAGAAAGCGATGGAATATAAACACACGCCAGTAATGTTAAAGGAGGTTATAGAATATTTGCGTCCGAGGACAGGACAATTTTTTATTGATTGCACTTTAGGCGGAGCGGGGTACACAATTGAAATTGCCAAGAAGGTGGGAGAGGCGGGCAGGGTACTGGCGATCGACCTTGATGAGATGGCGATAGCCAACGCTCGGCGTTTAATTTCCGGCCTAAAATTAAATAATATAATTTTAGCAAATGAGAATTTCAAAGACTTGCCAAAAATTATCAAGAAATATTTCGAGAAAGAAGGCCAAACGAATCAGTTTAGCGGGATTGTATTTGATTTGGGTTTATCATCAGCTCAACTCGAAGACGGGAATAGGGGATTTTCTTTCAAGCTGGATGCCCCGCTGAATATGGCTTTCGGTTCTTCGGCGGGAAACAAGACTGACGAAATAATAAATAATTGGCCGGAAGCGGATTTAGAAAAAATTATCCGGGAATATGGCGAAGAGAAATTCGCTAAAAATATTGCCCGGGCTATAGCGATAAGAAGAAGAGAAACAAAAATTAAAACGACGGGCGAATTAACGGAAATTATCGCCGGAGCCGTACCTAGAAAATATCAAAACGCCAGAATCCATCCGGCCACCAGGACTTTCCAGGCTTTGCGGATCGCCACTAACGATGAATTAAATAATTTGAGGGAGGTTCTGCCAACAGCCGTTAACTTACTGGCCAGCGGCGGCCGGCTGGTAATCGTTTCTTTCCATAGCTTAGAAGACAGGATTGTAAAGAATTTTTTCAGGCAGGAAGCCAAAGATTGCCTTTGCCCGCCCAATTTTCCAATTTGCCAATGCGGGCATAAAGCCAGCCTGAAAATACTGACGAAAAAAGTTATAAAGCCGGGCGAAAAGGAGATTGCCGGAAATCCCAGGTCAAGAAGCGCCTGCTTAAGGGTAGCGGAAAAAATTTAAACGAATTTTGTAATTTATAAAAAATAAAATGACAAACACAAACACAAAAAAAGAATTCTGTGAAAAATCAATTGGAGAAAGATGCAGAAAAATAGTATTTAATTTTAAAAACCTAAATAAATTTTTGTTTGTTGTTATTGTGGCCGCCGGCGTCTATTATCTGACCGGGATTAACGATTTGACCGTCAAGGGCTTTAAACTGCAGGAAGAGAAAAATAAAATCAACCTCCTCGCGGAAGAAAACGCCGTTTTGGGGTTAAAGGTAACCGGTTTAGAGTCTTATAATAATTTAAGCGAACGGGCCAAGGAATTAAAAATGGTGGTCGCCGGAGAAATTGATTATATAACGGTCCAAAGCGGCATTGTCGCCAAAAAATAGTTAACCCCAATTCTTATGAGGTTGTGGAGAAAGCCAAAACAAAAAGTTAGTATTGCCCAAAATAATCGCCTTAATTTAATAATCGCGATTGTTTTTTTATTAGGAGGCTCAATTTTATATAAATTATACGGTTTGCAGGTGAGGGAATATGATTTATATACCGCTTTGGCCGACGGCCAGCACCAAACTTACAGCGAATTAAAGCCAGAGCGGGGGAAAATTTTTATAAGCGACCGCAAGCAGGGCTCGAGTCAAGAAGAATTATATCCCTTCGCCACTAATAAAGATTTCGCCTTGGTTTATGCCATACCCAAGGAAGTTAAAGAGCCGGAGATTTTAGCGGAAAAATTATATATTATTTTTAATCAGGAGAAGGTGGAGAAGGAAGTGGATGAATTATTAAAAAAAGAAGAGGAAGAAAAACTTGACAGCGAACTAAAATATGTCGCCAGCCTTAATCTTCCGGAAGAAGAAAGAATTAAAAAAGAGGGAGAAGTAAAAGCGAGTCTGGAAGCGTTAAGGTCTGATAAAAAATATCAGGAAATTTCAGCTATAAGAAGAGAGGCGGAGATAAAATTAAGAAAAGAAAAGGCAGTAGGGGATTATTTGGCCGTTTTGGCGAAGAAAAATGATCCCTATGAGCCGATTGAGAAAAAAGTTGATGAAGAAACCTTGAAAAAACTTTACTCCCTTATTTTAAGCACCGAGGAGAAGAAAACCGAAGCGCCGGATTTGGAAATAAAAAACGGGATTATCCTTAATAATGCGGATAAAGATGAAAACGGCAAGCCGAGGGAAGCGAAATTTCCCGGCCTGTCTTATACGATGAATGCTTACCGTTTTTATCCTGAAGGCAATATCGGGTCCCATATCCTGGGATTCACCAGCTACGCGAAAGAGGAGCCGAAGGGCGAGTACGGCCTGGAAGGTTTTTTTAACGAAGAGCTTTTCGGCCAGTACGGCTCAATCAAAGCGGAACGGGGGGCGGGAAAAGACGTAATTATTGTTAATGACAGAGAATATAAAAAACCCATAGCCGGCAGTGATTTAATTTTAACTATTAACCGTTCAGTCCAGTTTAGAGTCTGCCAAAAATTAAACGAAGCCGTTCTTCGGCACAGGGCGGACGGAGGCAGTATTATTGTTATGAACCCGAAAACCGGAGCCGTAATAGCCATGTGTTCCTCTCCGGATTTTGATCCCAATAATTATGACCAGGTTGAAGATATAAAGGTTTTTAATAACCCCGCAGTTTTCGCGCAATATGAGCCCGGCTCGGTCTTTAAGCCCATAACCATGGCGGCGGCCTTAGACCAGGGTAAAGTTACTCCCGAAACTACTTATAAAGATGAGGGCCAGATTATGATTGCGGGCTGGCCCAAGCCGATAAAAAATTCTGATTTTGATACTTTCGGCGGGCATGGCGAAGTTAATATGACTTCAGTTTTAGAAAATTCCTTGAACACGGGAGCCATTTTCGCCATGCAGCAGGCCGGCGCTGAAACTTTTGCCGGTTATGTAAAGAATTTCGGTTTTGGAGAAAATACCGGCATAGAGCTATTAGGGGAAGGTTCGGGGGATATTAGGAATTTAACCGCGGCTAAAATAAAACCGATTGATTCGGCCGTAGCTTCTTTCGGCCAGGGCATAAGCGTCACTCCCATTCAGCTGGTAAGCGCTTACGCCGCTATTGCCAACGGCGGAATTTTAATGAAACCTTATATCGTAAAAGAAATTGACCATCCGGACGGGACAAAGGAAATAACCCAACCAAAGGAATTAAGGAGAGTAATTTCTGAGAAAGCCGCGACTTTATTGGGCGGCATGTTGGTGAATGTCGTGGAAGAAGGCCATGGTAAAAAAGCCGGAGTTAAGGGTTATTATGTCGCTGGCAAAACCGGGACCGCCCAAGTTCCCAGAAAAGATGGCCCGGGCTATCAGTCCGGCGTCAATATCGGTTCTTTTGCCGGCTTTGCCCCGGCTGATGACCCGCAATTTGTTATGCTGGTGCGCATTGACCATCCGCGCGACGTTTCCTGGGCCGAGTCTTCGGCCGCGCCTTTATTTGGCGAAATTGCTGAATTTCTGCTACAATATTATCAGGTACCCAAGGCTAGAGATTAAATGGGATTCTTAGGATTATTGAGATTCTCGCGATTAAGAACTTAGTAGAGATTGTTTAAAAATTATAAAATTATAAAATTAAAAATTTTTTAAAATATGCGCAAACTAGTCCGATTAAAATTAAAGATTTTGGCTAAAATGATTTTAGCTAAATACAAGCCGAAAATTATTGGCATTACCGGCAGTGTGGGGAAAACCAGCACGAAGGAAGCGGTTTTTACCGTGCTAAAAACTAAATTCAATGTCCGGCGCAATATAAAGAATTATAACAATGAAATCGGCCTGCCTTTGACAATTATCGGCTCAGACTCGCCGGGAAAGTCTGTTTTTGGCTGGATCGGAGTTTTTTTCAAGGCCTTGGGTTTAATTTTATTTAGAGATAAAAATTATCCGAAAATTTTGGTTTTGGAAATGGGCGTGGACCGGCCGGGCGATATGAAATATCTAACTAGTATCGCTAAATGTGATATTGGGATAGTGACTTTAATCAGCCATTCGCACGAGGAATTTTTTGAGGATGTAAAAGAAATCCAAAAAGAAAAGGGCCTGCTGGTTGAAAATTTAAAGCCGGGCGGCTGGGCGATTCTCAATTTTGACGACGAGCTTGCAAGACAGCTGGCTGAAAAAAGCAAAGTTAAAGTGCTGTCTTATGGTTTTAAAGAAGGGGCGACGGTCCGGGCGCAGGAATTAGTTTTTAGTTTTGAAAAAACCAAAGAAGTTGATAACCTATTGGGCATAAGCTTTAAATTGAATTATAACGGCTCATTCGTGCCGGTATTATTGCCGCAGGTAATTGGCTATAATTCTATTTACGCCGCTTTAGCCGCGGCCGCGGTCGGCATTACTATGGGAATGAATTTAGTGGAGATTTCTAAAGCGATGCGCGAATTTGATTCTCCGAACGGCCGGATGAATTTAATTGACGGCATAAAGCATACCTTGGTTATTGATGATACTTATAATTCTTCGCCGACGTCAGTTATGTCCGCCCTGGATATTGTTATTAAGATTCCTATTGCCAAGGGCGCCAAAAGATTTGCGGTCTTGGGCGATATGCTGGAGCTGGGAAGATACAGCGAGGAAGGCCACAAGGAAGTCGGCCGTTATGCGGCCAAATCCGGTATAAATAAACTGATTGCGGTCGGGGAAAGGTCCCGGGATATAGCTAGGAGCGCTGAGGAAGCTGGAATGTCGCGCGATGATATTTTTGAATATACCGACGTGGCCGAGGCCGGCCGTTTTATCCAGCAAAGAATTGAACACGGGGATTTAATATTAGTGAAAGGTTCGCAGGGCATGCGCATGGAGAAAATCGTTAAAGAAATTATGGCTGAACCTTTGCGCGCTAAAGAATTATTGGTTAGGCAGGAAGAGGAATGGAGGAATGACAGTTAACAGTTAACTATTGACGATTAACTAATTAGGAATAAAAAAACTGCAGAGAATTTCCGCAGTTTTTTGTTTATTTTAGATTCCTATTTTTGCAGTTTAAATATCGGGTTGTATCTTTCGTTTATTCCGAATCCGAAATTAAGTTTTTTTGGTTTTTCTACTATTTTTAAATCCAGCCCCTTAAATATTTCATCCCATTGTTTTTGAGTTAAAAAATTAAAGGCGCATTTTATTCCATAAGGCAGGTTTGATGTGAAATCCGTAAAGCAGATCAGCCATCGGGAAAAAATGCTATAAATCGTATGGTCTTTTATGATAATATATTTTTTAGAAACTCTTTTCATCTCTTCGATAAGGCCGGTTATGTCTTTGGTATGATGAAGCACCTCTAAAGATAAGACAATATCAAAGGTGTTATCGGCATAAGGTATTTTTTTTCCGTCATAAGTTTTTTTAGGAATCTTAGCCGGGCGGTTATTCTGGACGTCTATCCCCGCTATTTTTAAAGAAGGGTTAAATTTCATAATCATTTCCGCCGTTGACCCGTCATCGCAACCGAAATCAAGAATATAGGAATTGTCTTCGCACAGAGAAGCTATGGCCTTAGCCAGTCTTTTTTTATAAACCGGGAGAAATATTTTATCAAAAAACAGCCGCAAAGGTAATAGCAAAATATTTTTTATCTTCATTTATTTTATTTAAGAAAAAATATTTTTATATTGATATTTTTATTAAATCCTTAGCTAAAATAATCTTATTTTGGCCCTTGATTTTTTCTTTTAAAACTGGTACCTTGGCATCCCATAAATGTGTGGCAATTGCTTTTTTTACCCCGGCTTCCTTAACAATTTGAGCGACTTGGTTAATTGTAAAATGGTTCGGCGTGGGGTTGACGTGGCAGGCCTCAATTAATAGTAAATTTGCATTCTTTGCTGTCTGCTTTAATTTTTTCGCGCTATGATGGCCGCCAATATCGCCGGTGTAAACAAATATTTTATTTTGGAAGCTAACCTTTATACCGATTGATTGATACCATGGAACATGGGTAACTTCAAAAAGTTCAATTTTAGCCCCGGCAATTGAAATTTTTTGTACTCCTTCAATAAATTTAAGCGGATAATGCTCCTTTGGTTCAACCCAGAAAATTTCCCTTAATTTTTTCCAGCGCTCTTTTATCGATTTCGGCCCGATTATGGTAAGCGGTTTGTGTTTTCTTCCTGGTTGGCTTATGTCATCTATCCATCGGGAATGGACAAGAGGCAAGGCGTCGGCAAAATGGTCAGTATGAAAATGGGAAATAAATAAAATATCAATTGAATTAAGATTTATGCCCATCTCAACCAAACGGGAGATTGAAGTGTGCCCGATATCCAGAAGGATTTTCTTTTGCCCGACTTCCAGAAGATAGCATGACGGATGCCGTTTTTTTGTTGGCATCATAGTCCCCGAACCGATAATTGTTAATTTAAATTTTTTCATAATAATTTCAAATAGTCTAATCCTAAATAACCGGTGGTAATGTCCGTAAGCTGTCCGCCGCGAAGATGGTCTCTAAATTCCGCTAATGGCATCTCTACGACTTCAATAAATTCGTTGGCTTCTAAATTTTGTTCTTGTTTTTTATAGCAATTCGTGGCGACAAAATTATATCTAACTAAAGTTGAGTAAGCGCTCCCCAGGCTGGCGCCGACAAATTGAAAATCGCCGGTATAACCGGTTTCTTCTGAAAATTCTCTTTTAACCGCTTCTTCCGGAGTTTCTCCGGCATCAACACCTCCTCCGGGCAGTTCCAACAAAACTCTTTCCGGTCCAGGCCTAAATTGTTTAGCTAAAATTATATTATTATTTTTTGTCAGAGCCAGAACACAAACTACCGGTCCTTCCTGTTTTATATCAAAATCAACGATTCTATCGTCGGGTATTCGAAATGTCCTTTTTACTAATTTGCGGAAGCCGGTCTTATAAGGCTCTTCTTTTATTTTTTTCCAAGTTGATATCATAAATAAATTATATCACCGATTGTCATTGCGAGGAAGAAGTCCCGTCCCACCCTAGCGGGACGGGACGACTGACGAAGCAATCTCTGGTAAGAATAACTAAAATTGGGGTAATAAAATAGATATGTGTAGCGCTTAACCAGAGATTGCTTCGTCCCGAAACGTCGGGACTCGCAATGGCAGAGCAGTTTACCCCTTTATTTTATCCATTGGTTATGTTAAGGTAAAAGCAGAAATATTAAGTTATTTTGTTTAATTATGGAAGTATTAATTTTGGGGTCAAAGGGAAATTTAGGTTCCCAGTTGGTAAAAATTTTTTCTGCGGACAAGGATTATAAAGTTATTGCCTGGGACAGGGAAGAAATAGACATAACGGACAAAGAGCTGGTTTTTAAGAAAATGAAGGAATTAAAGCCGGATATTGTTATTAATGCGGCGGCTTATAATGCGGTTGATAAATGCGAGGAGGAAAAAGAATTTGAGCTGGCGGAAAAAATAAACGTTGAGGCGGTCGGTTACTTAGTTGAAGCTTGCCTGGAAACAAGCGCGGTTTTAGTCCATTATTCTTCCGATTATGTTTTTGCCGGAGATAAGAAAGAGGGCTATAAAGAAGATGACGAGCCGAAGCCGATAAATAAATATGGCGAGACAAAATTGGCCGGGGAAGAGGAGTTAATAAAAAAAAGCGGTCAGGGCTTAAAATATTATTTAATCCGGACTTCAAAATTATTCGGGCCTAAGGCCGAAAACGAGGGAGCCAAACCGAGTTTTTTTGACCTGATGCTTGATTTAGCTAAAAAGAAAAAAGAATTAGACGTGGTTAACGAAGAAGTGAGCAGTTTTACTTATACGCCGGATTTAGCCCGGGCTACCAAAAAACTTTTGGAAAGCGAAAAAGGTTATGGGGTTTACCATATTACCAACATCGGCCGGGCCACTTGGTACGAAGCGGCCGTGGAATTATTTAAAATTTTAGATAAAAAGATTAAAATAAATCCGGTTTCTGGCGATAAATTTCCCAGGCCGGCCAAACGTCCGGCTTATTCAGTTTTAATAAATACCAAGTTTGATATGCAGAGGGGCTGGGAAGAAGCTTTAAGAGAATATTTGGAAAAATAAAACACCCTGCCCTGAGGATGTACCGGTTCCTCGAAGGCAGGGGGTAGACACAACTGCATTCCATATCTTGATTAGGTCAATATATTTTTGCTCGTTTACAGGCGGAAAATGCAGCCTCTTCTCCTGTTATCCTATCCGTGTCCAGAATAGAGAGGATCAGAGGTTTTATTTTGTGGGCCTATAAGCAGAATTTTTGGACGGAGGACGTCCAGACAGGCTTTTCCTGCTCGGGTTTTCTGCAAGCAATAGCCGGTTAATAAAAACGGCAACTAATCAAGATATCCGTGAAAAGAGCGTTTTATTTACAGAAAATATTATAAATAATAATTTTAAAAATGTCAAGTGAAACATATGCGCGGAATTATTTTATCAGGGGGTTCGGCCACGCGACTTCGCCCCTGCACAAAAGTCACTTCAAAGCAGCTTTTGCCGATCTATAACCGGCCAATGATTTATTATCCCCTAAACACTCTGTTAAAAGCCGGGATTAAGGAAATTTTAATAATCGTAGCGCCGGAGCGGGCCGGAGATTACCTAAATCTCTTGGGCAGCGGCCGGGAATTCGGCTGCAAGTTTACCTATGAAATTCAGGACAAACCGACGGGGTTACCCGAAGCTTTTGTTATCGGCGAGAATTTTATTGACCAGGAAGACGTTTGTATGATTTTGGGGGATAATATTTTTGAAGACGATTTAAGCCGGGAAATTAAAAACTTCAAAGGCGGAGGTAAAATTTTTGCCAAAGAAGTTCCGGACCCGGAAAGATTCGGTATTGTGGAGTTTAATAAGGACAGGAAGGCGATTTCTATTGAAGAAAAACCAAAAAAACCAAAAAGCAATTATTGCGTAACCGGCCTTTATATTTACGACAAGAGCGTGGTGGAAGTAGCGAAAAATTTAAAACCAAGCCCTCGCGGGGAAACCGAAATTGTGGATTTGCATAATTGGTATTTGAAAAAAGGCGAATTGGAAGTGGCTATAGTAAAAGGCGAATGGATTGACGCCGGCACTTTTGACAGCCTGCTAAAGGCGCAGAATTTTGCTAAGGAAAAGATGCAGGGGAAGATGATAATATAATAATTAGCAATTGCTTATGCCATCTCGGAAAGAAGTTATAAATAAGACAAAAGAATATGTGCGGAGCAGGTTAGGGAAAGAAACGACGGGCCATGATTGGTGGCATGCTTTTAGGGTTTGGCAGATGGCTAGATATATCGCTAAAAAAGAAGGCGGGGATTTGTTGACTATAGAGTTAGCGGCTTTGCTGCATGATATTGCTGATTGGAAATTTAATAAAGGCAAAAAATATTTAGGGTCAAAGTTAATTAAAGATTTGCTTGGAAAATTAAAAGTTGACGGGGAGATTATAAAAAATGTCTGCGAAGTTATAGAAAATATGTCTTTTTCCCTCACGGGCGCAAGAGCAAAATCAAGAATGAAAACTAAAGAAGGTAAAATTGTGCAGGACGCTGACCGGCTTGACGCTTTAGGCGCTATCGGGATTGCCAGAACTTTTGCCACGGGAAGTTTTTTTGGCCGGCCGATTTTTAACCCGGAAATTAAGATTGAAAAAAGAGTGGAAGATTTTAGAAAAAGAGACAGCTATTCCGCTATTCACCATTTCTATGATAAGTTATTGCTTTTAAAAAATTTGATGAATACTAAAACCGGGAAAAAATTAGCCGGGGAACGCCATAAATTTTTAGAGAAATATTTGAAACAATTTTTTAAAGAGTGGAACCTAAAATGAAATTAGCCATCGGCTTTATAACTTATGGAGAGCATACGGCAAAGTATTTGCCGTATTTTTTGCCGTCTTTGTTTAAGGCTTTGGCGGGTCTGGGGGATTATAATATTCTTTGCTGGGATAACAGCGAAAGCAACAAAAATAATATTGAATTTATAGCCAATACTTATCCCCGGATTAAAATTACAAAATCCGGTAAGAACATCGGTTTTGCGGCGGCTTATAATAGAATGATAAATGAAGCCAAAGAATCAGGCGCCGAATATTTTTTAGTTATTAACCCGGATACGATTTTAGAACCGGAAGCGATAAAGAAACTGGTTGAAGCTATAGATAAGGACAAAAGTTTTGGAAGCGCCAGCCCCAAAGTTTTAAAATGGGATTTTGGAAATAATAAGAAGACGGCCATGATTGATACTTGCGGGGTCAGGTTAAAATCAGGTTTGAGATTTGTTGATGTCGGCCAAGGGGAGAAAGATAAAGGGCAACATAATAATTCTTTAATTTTAGGCCCGTCTGGCGCAGCCGGAATTTACCGAATGAGTGCTTTGGAGAAAATAAAATCCCTCCAACCCTCCGCCTCGGCAAGCCCTTGGCGAGACGGGCTTTTATCAAGGGGGAGTAGCGGGCAGTATTTTGACGAATTAATGTTTATGTATAAGGAAGACTGCGATTTGGCCTATCGGCTCTATTTAGCCGGTTTTAAGGCCAAATTGGCGCCGGAAGCTATGATTTACCATGATCGGCCATTTTCAAGTGCTAAAAAGGGTTTTATGGCCTTCTTTAGGGGTAGGAGAGCCAAGAGCGAACAGGTAAAAAAATGGTCTTTTTTAAACCATCATATAATTTTTCTAAAATATTGGCATTTACAAGGTTTTTTGAGTAAAATAGTGATTATTCTGCGAATATTAGCGATGTTTATTTTCGCTTTGCTTTTTGAGCCTTTTTTGGTTGGGCAGTATAGGAGATTGTGGAAAATAAAGAAGTAAGACTCTGTTTATTGGATAAGTTTAATCAAATAATTTTATTTTTATGAGTGTAGAGCGCATTAAATCTCCGGAAAATCATAGACAAAAAGTATATAAATTAATTAATGACATTAAGGATAAAATTCCTTTTTATCCTGCCGCAAACATAGCCGGTTATGATGACGGAGAGGCTTGGAGAATAAGAGATGAGCTAATAGAAAGAAATCCAGATGGCGTTGTTCAAGGTCTAGCCGGGATCACCAGTGAGAAAGCTTGGGAAATAAGAGAATCATTAATCGATATATACCCTCATAGTGTTGCCCGCAGTTTAACTGGCCTAGACGACGAAAAAGCTTGGGAAATGAGAGATAAACTTTTAGAATTAATTGGCAAGGAAGGAGTAGCCAATGGCCTAGCTGAAAGTGTGGCATTTTTAGATGACGATAGATCATGGAAACTTAGGGACAAACTGGAGAATGTCTGTTTGTTAAACGTTTTAGAAGGATTAAATGGCTTAGATAGTAAAAGAGCCTGGGATTTGAGAGAAAAATATAAAAATGAACATCCCAGGGAAGTCGTAGCCAGTCTTATTGGGCTGGATAATGACAAGGCGAATGAATGGAGAAGAGAATTTTTAAAGAATGGGCATATTGATGGTGTAATACTTAGCTATTTCGGAAATGATAGTTCCGAAGCCTGGGATTTAAGAGAAAGATATCTTGATAAATACCCTTTTGCAGTTGGGACAAGCATGGCCGGATTAGAAAATGAAAAGTCATGGGGGCTGAGAAGCAAAATAAAAGAAAAAGCGGAAACACAAAATGATCAGCAAATATTTAAGGGGCTTTGCCAAAGTTTGAGTCCATATATGTCAGCGGCGTTAAAGATGAAATTACCTTAGGACCTTCACCTAAATACTATGCGCTTCTAATGGTCGATAAGTTATATTTTGTGTGTTATGGGACAGAATTTGACAAATTCTAGTTTTCAGCTATAATATAAAAAGCTCCTCAAGAAAGGGCATTTTTTATACCGGAAGCCCCCGCTCTTCGCAAGGAGCGGGCGGATCGGTATATCCCGCTGCTTCGGCGAATAAAATTTTGAAATAATCAGAAGGGAGGCGAAGCCGCTTCTTCTTTAAAAATTTTTAGAAATTTAAAAAAGTTTTTGTAAGTGGCGGGATTGGAATGCCGCGGACATTAAGTCAGCGGAATTTTATTAAATTATTAATTATTTTTAAAGCGGGCGTTGTTATCCGTGGGATTGCTTCGCTTCGCTCGCAATGACATATGGATAGAATTGCGGTTATAAAAACCGGCGGGAAACAATATAAAGTTAAACCGGGCCAGGTTTTAAAAATAGAGAAACTGGACGCGGAAGCCGGTAAGCCGGTAAAGTTTGAAACTTTGCTTACGGCCACGGCTGACGGCAAGGAAATGGACTTGGGCAGGCCGGGTTTGGGCGAAAAGGTGGAAGGGAAAATTTTAGAGCAGGGGAGAGCCAAGAAAATTGCCGTTGTAAAATACAAAAATAAAACCCGCTATCAAAAAAATGTCGGGCACAGGCAGCCGTTTACAAAAGTAGAAATTACAAGTATCGCTTAAAATTTTTATACAGAAAAAAGAGACCGTCTTCATCGAACTGGTCTCTTTTTTTATTTCCTTTTGGTATCAGGGGATTTCTTTCCCTCTTAATTTATAGAAACCTGCATACAGATGCCAAAGAGCCATCACAAAAGCTACTTTCAGCCAATACAGCAACCCCGAGGACGCTTTCTTTGTTTTCATTATTGCCCTCCTTGCAGAAAGATTTTAGGTCAATGTATTAATGGTATGTTTAATCTATAATTCGTTCCTGTACTTCAGGGCGTTAGCCAGAGTTATCTCGTCCGCGTATTCCAGATCCGCGCCCGTCGGCAGGCCTTTGGCCAAACGGGTTATTTTTATTTTATAGGGCTTTAAGAGTTTAACTAAATACAGAACCGTGGTTTCGCCCTCTAAAGTCGGATTTAAAGCTAAAATTATTTCCTTAATCCCGTCTTTTTCTATCTTTTCTATAAGCTGCTTTATATTAAGTTGCTCCGGTTTAATTTCTTCGATAGTATTTATAAGACCGCCTAGGATATGGTATAGGCCATTATATTGGCTGGTGGCTTCAAGAGTAAGCATATCCTGCGTGCTAGCCACGATACAAATTATATCCTGCCGGCGTTTTTTATCGGCGCAGATCGGGCAGGGGTTAGATTCGGCTAAGCTCAAGCAGCGGGAGCAGGTAATCGTTTTTTCTTTAAGCTCGGCAATGAACTGCGCCAGTTTTTGCAATTCTTCGGTTGGCTGTTTTAATAAATAAAAAACATACCGCTGGGCGGTTTTCGGGCCAACGGAAGGAAAATGAGAGAAATGTTCTATTAGATTTTGGATAGCCAAAGGAAATTTCATTTTATTTTATCTCAAGCCGGGCAAACCGCCCATTTCCTGCATTTTTTGCGCCATCAGACGCTGGGTTTTTTTTATAGCCTCGTTAAAGCAATCGGTGAGCATGCCTTCCAGGGATTCTTTACCTAGTCCTTCATTTATAGACAAGGAAATAATTTCCATATTCCCGTTCATTGTTATTTTCACTCCGCCTTTTTCAACCGTAACTGACTCCTGGGCCAAAGCATTTTGCATAGTTTTGGCCTGCGAGCGGAGGTCTTTCATGTATTTTAGTTTGGCAAACATAAATTTTTATTTTTTTATATTATTTTATTATTTTATTTTTATATTATTTTAAAATTCAGGCGGTTCTTCCAGGCCGGATTTTTCCACGCTGGAAAAGCTGGCGGTTTCTTCGTTGAAGAACAATTCAATTTTCCCGGTCGGGCCGTTTCGGTGCTTAGCGATAAAAACTTGGGCGAGATTTTTTTCCGCTTCGGGCAGCTCCTCGCGGTTATAATGCCGGTCAGCCGCTTTGCGGTAAAGAAACATAACCACGTCCGCGTCCTGCTCAATTGAACCGGATTCGCGCAGATGGGCCAGTTTCGGAATCGCCGGGCCGCCGGTTTGTTCAACGGCGCGGGAAAGCTGGGATAAGGCCAGGACCGGAATATTTAATTCGCGGGCAATGGCTTTTAAGCCGCGGCTGATTTCCGCCACTTCCTGCACGCGGTTGTCGCCGTATCTGCCCCGTCCTTCCATCAGCTGCAAATAATCAATAACGATTAAACCCAGACCTTTTTCCATCTGCAGCCGTCGGGATTTTGTCCTTATTTCCATAATGGAAGAAATGGGGGAGTCGTCAATATAAATCGGGGCTTCGGAAAGCTGGCCCATAGCTTCGCCGATGCGGGTAAAATCATTATCTTCTTCGCGGTCAGAAAGTTTTCCCGTGCGCATTTTCCAAAGATTAACGCGGGATTGGGAGCAAAGCAGCCGGTCCACCAATTGTTCTTTGCTCATTTCTAAAGAAAAGAGCCCGACTCCTTCTTTGCTCTTAATCGCGGCCTGGCGGGCAATATCCAAAGCCAGAGAAGTTTTTCCGACGCTCGGCCGGGCGGCCAGAATTACTAAATCGCTTTTTTGCAGGCCGGCTAAAATATTATCCAAGTCAGGAAAGCCGGTCGGCAATCCGCGCAGTTTCCCGCCGTGCTTATGCAATTCGTCAATTCTTTCAAAAGCTTCGGTTAAAAGATTATCAATCGGCAGGAAGGTGTTTTTTAAATATTTTTGCGAAACGGAAAAAATTTTTTGTTCGGTTTGGTCTAAGACTTTGTCTATTTCTTCCTCTTCCTGGTAGCTTAGGTCCATAATTTCCGAAGCCGCCGTCTGCAAGCGGCGCAAAGTAGCTTTGCGCTGGATAATATTGGCGTAATGGACAATGTTGGAAGAAGTGGCGGAAAAAGAGGAAAGATTAGCGAGATAAGTCCGGCCGCCGATATCAGCCAGCTGCTTTTTTTCATCCAAGCGGTTAGCTAAACTAAGAATATCAATCGGTTCATGATGATTATAGAGCTCTTTGATAGTAGAAAAAATAATCCGGTGGGCGTCTTTATAAAAGTCGTTTTCCGCGATGATGTCCGCCACTTTAATAATCGCGTCTTTATCAATCAAAAGGCAGGAAAGAAGCGATTGCTCGGCCTCAATATTCTGCGGCGGCATTTTTTCCATTCCGCCCGCGGGCGGATTTTTTTCTTGGTTACTCATGGGTCTATCTTATCTTATCAGCTTTTTTTCCGCAAGAGCGTTTTGTCCACTATTTTTCCACTTTTTTAAATAACAAAAAAAGGCCAATTTAGCCTTTATTTTGAGCCACCCGTCGGACTCGGACCGACGACCCACAGTTTACAAAACTGTTGCTCTACCAACTGAGCTAGGGTGGCTTTGTGCGCCGTACTGGATTCGCCCCGTCATTCGACGGGGTGGCAGGTCGAATGACCTGCCGAACCAGTGATCCCGCTTAGCGGGACTGTTGCTCTACTAATTTTATTTGTTTATTTGTGCGCCGTACTGGATTCGAACCAGTGACCATCAGCTTAAAAGGCTGTTGCTCTACCAACTGAGCTAACGGCGCCCTACTTTTGTAGTTATAATTTTTAAAAAATTTTCTTAGCTATAACAAAAATAAAACTGCCCAAAGCAGGATTGTTTTCGCTAATTTGATAATAACAAAATTTTTTATTTTTGACAAGGGGTTATTGGAATTTTTAGTTTATTTATTTATTTGCTATAATGTGGATAACGTAAAAAGAATAATGTTCTTCTTTCACAAATCGCGAAAGGAGGGGGAAAATGAAAAAAGTGGGAGCAACTTGCTCCAAATGCAAGCAGCCTTGGGAGAAAAAGTTACCCGCTGAAGGGAAAGAATGGGAAGATGAATTTGGAGGGATAATTTTTGATTCAACTTCAGATTTGTGTCATGCCTGCACTCTTTTGCTTATTTTCAGGAAAAATCCAAAAGATGTTACCGCAGCAATCCGCAGAAAGCAGGAGGCTGAAAAAAATTCCCAATGTTTTAACACTGGCGAGGAAGAATGTTCTAAGATTGATTGCCTTTGGAAAATAATTTGTCCTTCTGTTTCTGCTAACAAGGAGGCAGTTCCTAGTTAAAAAACGCCGTTTTGTTTGTTTGCAAAACGGTGTTTTAATTTTGACATTTTTTTGGGAATAACCTAATATATAATTGGCTTTTTTACAAAAGAATAACGGAGGGAATAAAACTATAACAGGGGGGTGTAGCGATGGCAAAAAAAGCTTGGGGTATCTTTTTCGCGGTGTTAACGCTTCTCTTTTATGTGTTTTTATTCTGGGACGGCGCTCTGACTCTTCAGGGAGAAGTAATCCTCGGCGTGGTTTCCGTCTGTTTAGCCGCATTATTTATTTCGGTCACGTTTGAATTTCCCGCTAAGGTATTCAAGATCTTTATGGCGGGGAAGAAAGTTCTTTTCCTCTTTACTTTCCTGGTCGTGGCAGTGGCGATTTTTTCAGTTTCCGGTAGCGACGATCTGGGAATTTTGTCGAGAATTGCCAGCGGTGCGATTCTCGGCGGACTTTCCGCTTTCTTTGTTGGGGTTCTTATGATTCCTTAAGAACAAGGAACTAATCTCGTGGCGGTTGGCAGAATTTTACCAGCCGCTTTTTTTATTAACAAAAAACCGGCGCAAGGCCGATTTTTATTTGTACCGCCACGGGTCCGCCTTTGTCCCGAGCTTCGGGACTTCGGCGAGGCAGGGAATCGAACCCCGATTACCAGGATGAGCCCCGCATTTTAGCTTCGCTAAAGCGGGGTCGCTCGCTCAGACGCTCGCGAAACGACATTGCTGTAGCCCTAGAGAGAATCGAACTCTCGTTACATGGATGAGAACCATGCGTCCTAGCCACTAGACGATAGGGCCGAATATAATTTTTAATTTTCAATTTAATATTTGCCCGATAATATCCTTATATCCTCGTAAAAATTCTTCGGCGGTTGTTTCTTTTTTTCCTTCCAGTTGGAGTTTTTTTATAATTAAAGCGTTCTTTCCGCACTGGACAGCTAATTGGCTGTTATACAGAAAAATTTGCCCGATTTTATGGTTGTTGATTTTTAAGGGGGTAGGGGAGATGGAAACTATTTTTATAATTTTATTTTGCCAGTTTGTCCATGTTCTCGGCCAGGGAGTAAGAGCCCTGACCATTCTTTCAATTTCTTCCGCTTTTTTTTGCCAGTTAATTTTCCCGTCTTCCTTTTTTAAAGTCGGGGCGTAGCTGGCTTTCTGGTTATCCTGCGGTTTCGGTTTTATTTTTCCATCTATATATTCTTTAATAGTGCCAGGCAAAATTTTTGCTCCAAGTCTTGCTAATTTATCGTGCAAGGTTTCCGCAGTTTCTTCCGGGTCTATTTTTATTTCAGTTTGCTTTAAAATCGGGCCGGTGTCAAGGCCTTTTTCTATTTTCATGATAGTAATTCCGGTTTTTTTATCGCTAGCTAAAATCGGGGCCTGGACACAGGCAGCGCCGCGCCAACGGGGCAAAAGCGAACCGTGGACATTAATCCAGCCAAAGCAAGGGATATCTAAAATCTCTTGCGGGATTATTTGGCCATAAGCTGCGAGGACTGCTAAATCGGGATTTGATTTTTTTATTTCTCCTTTTATTTCGGCTATTTTATCCGGCTGCCAAACAGGGATATTATTTTTTTGCGCTTCGGTTTTTACGGTTGATGGAGTAAGAATTTGCTTCCGGCCGACCGGCTTATCCGGCTGGGTAATTACGGCCAATATTTTAAAATCTTTATCAGCTAGCATTGCTTTAAAGCCCGGAACAGCGAAGTCAGGCGTGCCGGCGAAGATTATTTTTATTGGCGACTGGTTAGACATATTAAGAGATTATTGTTATATTATCTGTATAAAGAATTTAATAATTTTCAAATATTCAAATTTTCGAAACAATTTACAAATTTACAAATTAAAAAATTGTTTTGTAAATTAGTAAATTTGAATATTTATTTGATTTGATGACTGAGTTCATAAATTTTTTTCTCTCTATCAGCCAAGACATGGGCTACGGCGGCGTAGTTTTGTTAATGGCGGTGGAAAGCTCGTTCATTCCTTTTCCTTCAGAGGTTGTTATCCCGCCGGCAGCTTATTTGGCTTCGCAAGGAGAAATGAATATCTTTTTCGTTATTTTGGCCGGCGTCATCGGCAGTCTAATTGGAGCGGTTATAAATTATTGGCTGGCCTTTTATTTGGGACGGATTTTGATTTATAAAATAGCTGACCATCGTTTCAGCCGTTTTCTGATGATTAATTCGGCGAAAATAAAAAAATCCGAAGATTTTTTTCTGCGCTATGGAAATGTTTCTACGCTTGTCGGCCGTCTAGTTCCAGTGGTAAGGCAATTGATATCGCTGCCGGCCGGTTTTGCCGGAATGAATTTTAAGAATTTTTGTTTTTATACGACTTTAGGTTCTGCCGTCTGGGTCACTATTTTAGCTATCTTGGGTTACGCCTTCGGCTCTAACCAAGAATTGCTGGCCAGATACTATAAAGAAATCTCCTGGTTTTTTGTCGCCTTGGGCTTATTAGCGGTAATAATAATTTTTATAAAAAAAAGAAAGAACGGCGAACCCCCTAATTCTTAATTCCTAATTCTTAATTTCCGTATAGCGTCTAAATCGCTTTAATTTTTTTAATCTCCTTGGCTTTATCAATAAATAAAATTCCGTCCAAGTGGTCAGTCTCATGCTGGATAACGAAAGCGAGCAGGCCCAGGGCCTGTATTTTTGTTTTTTGCCCCTTTTTATCAAAATAAACGCAGTTTATCTTTTTATTTCTTCTGACTTTTCCGTAAACTCCGGGGACGGAAAGACAGCCCTCTTCATTCCATTCCTTGGCCCAGGATTTTCCCGTGATTTTGGGGTTTATCATAACTTTCGGTCCGTCCTTCGTATTTATAGTAATCAAGCGGATATTTTTTCCAATCTGCGGAGCAGCCAGGCCGACTCCGTCTTTTTCTTTCATAGTTTTTATCATATCGGCGCAAAGCTCTTTTAATTCATTGGTCTTTATTTTTTTCAGACTAATCTCTTTTGATTTTTCCCTTAAGAGGGGACTGGGATTTTTTATGATTGGTAGTATTTTAGCCATAGTTGACTCAAATAAAAATTTATGCTTTAATTTTATATTAGCTCATTTGAAGAAGAATGGCAATATTTCCGCGAAAGAGAGGGGGTGGATCATGCCAAAAATAACCGTAGCGGAATTTGAAGCGAGAAGGGAACAAGCCAGAGTAATGGTGAATTTGGGAATTGCTTTGGATATCGAAGAAGCTTTAGCCAGGCTTCAAGAAAGTGAGAATAAAAGAAATAAAGCCGGGCTTGTAATTTTTTATACAGATGCGATGGTTAAAACGCATTTGGGTGAAAGAATTATAACTGAAAGAATGTGCGGGCCTGAAGTTAGGACGGCTTTTATTGAATCCGGATTTATTTCCAGACTGATGGGGAGGCCAGGTAAATCAGAGTTTGTAGTTGGTAAAATAATTGAGCTCGTTTCAGAGGACAGGGAATGGTCGCAAATTTCCGTTGTGGTTGAAGGGTTCAGGATTTTTAGCAGGAACGGAATTTATTTTTCCACTAATTCCGCGGAAAGATTAAGACGGGAAGGAAAAATACCCTTTAACGAAAGATATCCCGAAAAGAATCTTTACCGCTGGGAAATAGAAACACCCAACAGCGGGATTGTGCCAGGAATTTTTTCCGCCCGGAATCGGCATCCCGTCGCTTCTGAGTTTCCGTTGGTGCTGTATATTCCGAAAGATAAAGTTTTAATGTTTTCCTGAACCGGGAAAAATAACGGCTTCAGCGATTTTTCACTGAAGCCGTTTTTCATTGGCAGATAAAATTGGTATAATAAGGACATGCCAGAAGACAAAGGGTTTGAACAATTAGGGGAAATTTTTAAAAAGAAGAATGCCTCCCCAAAAATAAAGCCACCGGCTTATGAGTGGCAAGATTTTGCTTTGCGGATAATAAACGAATTGGGAGTTCCAAATTTTAAGCGGAGCGCGGTTTTTAAGGTTTGCAAAGAAAATCCGAAATCTTATATTGAGGGATGCTTAAATGAGACGAAAGAACTTTGCCGCAGCGGGCAGAAATGGAAATATTTTTTTAAGCTAATTAGCCAGAAATAAAATTTAATCAAAAATAAATTCGGCGGTTAGATAGCCGACCCCGAAAGGCCCTTCGTAAGATAAAATTTGTGGTTCGTATTTTATCCCTTCCAGAATTCCCAAAAGGATAGCGATTGATTTAAGGCCGCATTCGCCGGCATCGGAAATTAATTTTTCATCCATTTTGAAAATTTCCGATGTTTTTTTATTTTTCAGGTATTCAATAAGTTTTTTGTCAAATTTAGCGCCTTGGCGGGAATAGCCGGCTGGAGCGTCTTTTGTCAAGCGATGCGAAAGGTCCCCAGAAGCGATTACTCCGACCCGGTTCTTGCTGGCGACCAGCTCTTTTTTAAGAAGCTGCCCGAATTGGAAATGGGCTTTTAAGTCGAGGCCGCAGTAATAGAGAGGAATGATTTTCGTCTGCTTTCTTTGAAAATTAGCGCTTCTTAAATTCTGGGCTAAGAGATAAAGAGGAACGCCGCTGCCATGGTCGAGATTCGGTTCGCTTATTAGCTGTAGGGGGGCTTTAGTTTCTAAACTTTCTCTGATTTTATAAGCCAGGCCGACATCGCCCGGCAGTTTCATTTTCGTAACTAAATCGCCGAAGTCTTCAAAACTGATGGTAAATTCCGGGCTTAAATTCATAGTAAAAGAGCTGGGCGAAATAAGGCCATGGGGAGAGATAATGATTATTGTCTCCACTTCGCGGGCGTAAAGACTTTCTTCCAGCTCTTTGTAGGCTTGGCTGGTATTTTTCAATTCATTTAAGTTGTCTTTGCCGATAGCCGGTATAAGAATCGGCGGATGGGGAGTGATGGCGGAAAAGACGAGAGACATACATTTAAATAAAAAATAAAAGATAAAAAATAATCTTCTAAGCTTATTCTTTATTAGTCGCTTCGGTTATGGGCGCTCCTTCGGGGTAGAAGTAAAGTATTTTTGGAGAAATGGTTATAATATTGGTCCATTTGTATCCGAGGTCTTCAAAAGCTTTCCCGGAAGCAAAAGACCTTTTTTGGCCGTCGGCGATTAAATAAACTGCTTGTGAGTTCGTTGATTTTACCAATTCTCCGTCGCCGAATAAAACCGGGTTGATTGTTGCATAATCAGCCAGCTCTTTTCCCGTCACCGGGATTATTTTTTTGCCCTTAAATTTAGTTTTTAAGAAAGTTGCGTCCCAGACAGGCGCTTTCGTGCCTTCATAGACCCAGTAAATTCCGCCGGTTTTTTTATCCTGCAGCAGGGCTCCGGCCGGGTAGGTGGAAGTGGCGGTGAGGGGTTTTCCTTCAAGGTAGGAATTTATATCCTCCCAGCCGGCATCCATAATTTCTTCCGGATTATAACCGATTTTTCGGAAAGCTTCGGTGGAGGCAAAACCGTGCCGTTTATCGTCTACCAGTAAGAAGACAGTTCCGCGCGGAGAGCGGACTAAAGAATAATTTTGAAATTTAATTGAGGCGCCGGTCGGGTATTTGTCCAGATCGGATTTATTGACGACAATTACTTTATTTGGGTCAAACCTTGAGGTCAAAGCGGCTTTAGTCAGAAACGGCCGTTTTTTGCCGTTCTGGATCAACCAAACGCCGGATTCGCCTTCGGCCTGCAATAGAGCGCCGTCGTAATATTCACGCGTAAAATACCTTTGCCAGATATTGTAAAAATTGAAATTGCCATTATAGACATGAGGCGTGTAATTATAAAGGGCAGCTGTAGCTTTATTGTACGGGGTAACGATTGTGGTGCCGGTTGAAGTCGTGGAATAGGGATTGGTAAAAGTGTAAGTTTCCCCGGCTTTAAAAGTGTAAAGACGGGGGTTATCCATATAATCGCGGAATTGGAGAGAAGCGCTATTGACCTGCTTCCAGAATCCCTGCCAGCGCGAATTGCAGCCGCCTCCGTCCGGGCAGCCATACCCAGCTGCCCAGTCTAGCTGGCTTTGCTTCGGCGAGGTGTCTTCAATTAGACTCTGCTCTTTCTGCAGGAGGACTAATAAAAATTTTGGGTTGACTAAATTAGTTACGGCCCGGTCGTAAATTATTTCCGCGGCTGTCATAGTCTTTCCGTCCGGGTTGGCGCAGGAGTAATTAGCCAGATATCCGCCCCTGTCCCTTAAGAATTGTTTTATATCCTCAAGGTCCATAGCCGTATAATCAAGGATTTCCGAGTCGCCGATTATATAATTAGGATTGAAATTATCTTCGGCTAAAGAAACTTTGGCAGTAAGCAAAAGGCAAAGGATAAAAGACAAAACAAAAAATAGCCTAATCTTATTATTTTTCATGATTTTTTAGATTATTCGTAAGAAATTTATAACTTGTAACTATATTATAATATACGTTTGGGTTTAAGACAAATTACAGCTACAAATACTACAAATATGGCATTCAGATTGAATTGCAGAAAAGAAAAAAGCCCCGGACTGCTTCCAGCTCGGGGCCTCTCATTTTTATTACTCTGCGATGTTTCACGCGAATATTTTTTCGATGTCCGCTTGGGATAACGGCTTGGCCAGGAAATGATCCGCTCCTTTTTCGATCGCTTCTCCCCGGTAAGAAGGGGTTCCTGACGTGCTGACGAAAATAACGTCAGGGAATTTTCCTTTTGTTGCCGCCAAAAGATCCAGGCCGTTCATTATGCTTTGTCCATCCATATCAACGCTGGAAAACACGATATCCGGCTTCTCCGGCAGTTTGGAGATACGGTCCCAGGCCTCGTCCGATCTCTCAAATCTTTCGAAAGAAAGGGTATCGCTTTCTGCCACCAGTAGTGTTTTGAGAATCATTCTGGTGAGTATTTTTCTCACATCTTCTTCATCATCTACGATAATAATCTGTCTCATTTCTTGTTCCTCCCCTAAGTATAAAGCGTTAGAGACGTAGTGGCATAGTTGAAAGATCGTTGGATTATCATAAACTATTTATTCATTTTTGTCAATCTTGCTATAAATAAAAAATTGTTCCGTAATTATATGGGGCAATTTTTTATTATTTTGTTATTTTATTTTTATATTATTTTAATTAACTTTCATCATCACCTTGTCCTTTATTCCCAAATCAATTAAGACATCATCTCCGCCCTTAATTTTTCCTTCAATAATTTCTAAAGCCAGCTCGTCCAAAATCATATTTTGGATTATGCGTTTTAATGGCCGGGCGCCAAAAGTTATGTCATAACCCTTTTCCGCCAGCATCTTTTTTACTTTCGGGCTTATCTTTAAGCTGATTTCTTTGTTTTTTAATCTTTTCTCAACTCTGTCCAGTTCTAAATCAACGATTTTTTCTAGAGCTTCTTTATCCAGGCTCTTAAAGACCACGATTTCATCAATTCGGTTTAGGAATTCCAGTTTAAAATTTTCTTTAAGGATTTTATCTATTTTTTCTTTCATTTCCTCGGCGCGGGTATCCCGGGTTTCTTTTTCATTGCCGTTGTCATGGAAGCCGATGGAGTATTGCTTGATTACTTCATTGCCCAAATTAGAGGTCATGATAATAATGGTATTCTTAAAATTAACGACCCGGCCTTTTGAGTCAGTCAGGCGGCCGTCATCTAAAATCTGCAAGAGGATATTAAACATTTCCGGATGGGCTTTTTCTATTTCATCAAAAAGAATTACGCTATAAGGGCGGTGTCGGATTCTTTCCGTCAATTGCCCGCCTTCTTCATAGCCGACATAGCCGGGAGGGGAGCCAATAATTTTGGCCACACTGTGCTTTTCCATAAATTCGCTCATATCCAGGCGCAACAAAGAGTTTTCATCATTAAACATAAACTTAGCCAGAGATTTAGCCAGTTCGGTTTTACCGACGCCAGTCGGACCGACAAAAAGGAACGAGCCGATCGGCTTTTTTTCTTCGCTGATTCCGGCGCGGGAACGGCGGATAGCGTTAGCCACGGATTTAATCGCCTGGTCCTGCCCGACCACGGATTTTTTAAGCTCTTCCTCGGCCTGGCCTAATTTTTTTATTTCGCTTTCCAGCATTTTTGAAACCGGAACGCCGGTCCAGCGGGAAACAACCTTGGCAATGTCCTCCTCATCAACTTCTTCTTTTAAAATATGCTGGCCCTTTTTTTGGATTCTTCCCAGTTCTTCTTCCTGATTTTTTACTTCTTTTTCCAGGTCGGGGATTAAGCTATAGCGGATTTCCGCCACGCGGGTTAAGTCGTCGCCTTTGCGCTCAATAATTTCGGCCTGGGATTTTAATTCGTCAATTTTTCTTTTTGATTCCCGGATTTTGGAAATTATGGCTTTCTCATTTCGCCAATGCAGTTCCAGCTGGTTGGCTTTTTCTTTAAGCTGGGCCAGTTCTTTATTTATAGTTTTTAATTTACCTGATTCCGGAGCGCCTTCTCTGTTGGTTTTTAATCCGGCCTTGGCGATTTCCAGGCGCTTTATTTCTCTTTTTAAGCCGTCCAGCTCTTCCGGCATAGAATCAATTTCCATGCGCAAAGAAGAAGTGGCTTCGTCCATTAAATCCACGGCTTTGTCCGGCAGAAACCGGTCCGTAATATAGCGGGCGGAAAGTTTGGCGGCCGCGATTAAAGCGTCGTCCGTAATGCGGACGCCGTGATGGACTTCGTATTTTTCCTTTATGCCGCGCAGGATTGAGATAGTATCTTCAATGCTTGGCTCCGCTACGTAAATCGGCTGAAATCTTCGTTCTAAAGCCGCGTCTTTTTCAATATATTTTTGGTATTCTTTAGTGGTAGTGGCGCCGACGGTGCGGAGTTCCCCCCGGGCTAAAGCCGGTTTTAGCATATTAGAAGCGTCCATGGCGCCTTCAGAAGCGCCGGTGCCGACAAGAGTATGGAGTTCGTCAATAAAAAGGATAATTTTTCCGCCTTGGGATTTTATTTCTTTTAAGACTGCTTTTAAGCGGTCTTCAAATTCGCCCCGGAATTTTGAACCGGCGACCAAGGAACCAAGGTCCAAGCTGACGATTTCCTTATTCTTTAAATTATCCGGAACGTCGCCCGAAATAATCCTTTGCGCCAGTCCTTCCACGATCGCGGTTTTGCCGGTTCCGGCTTCTCCGATTAAAACCGGGTTATTTTTTGTTCGGCGCAATAACACCTGCATAATTCGGCGGATTTCTTCGTCCCGGCCGATAACCGGATCTAATTTTTCTTTGCGGGCCAGATCGGTTAAGTTAACCGTGTATCTTTCCAGGACGCGGAATTTTGATTCCGGTTCCGGGTCAGTAATGGTTTGCGAGCCGCGCAATTGCGACAGGATTTTTAAAACCTCGGCGTACTCAACCCCGAAATTTATTAAAAGTTCCTGGGCTTTTGATTTTATCCCGACTAAAGCGAGCAAGATATGTTCGGTTGAAACATACTCGTCTCCCATTTTGTCTGCTTCTTTCTTGGCTCTTTCTAAAAGCATAGCTACTTCGCCCGTGCCCTGAACCATGCCGACGTTATCAGAAGGAAAAGTTCTTACCTTGGGAAGATTTTCAATCCCTTCTAGAGTACGCTTTTCCACCATATCGGCGTCAATTTTCATTTTTTCAAAAACCGGCCGGACTAAGCTTTCCGACTGGTCCAAAAGGGAAGCGAGGACATGCAAGGCTTCAATATGCTGCTGGCCGTTATCCTGGGCGATAATTTGCGCGTTAATAATCGCTTCTTGAGATTTATTCGTGAATTTATTGAACATATATTTAAAAATAAAATAATAAAATAATATAAAAAAGTATAAGACTTTTTAGCACTCTCTTCTTTGGAGTGCTAATTTTAATATAATATAGAAAAAAATTTGTGTCAAGTGATGATTGACAGATTTTATTTAAAATGCTAATAAATAAGCACTAAGCCATCCTCAAAGAGGGGGGCGAAATACTAACAACCAAACAAGAGGAGGTAGCGCCATGAACGCTACTGACACAGCAACAATCGAGAAGTTCTTTCAAAACGTTGCCGCAGGCCAATGTGTGGCAGAATGTCAGGTAGAGGTTTTGCAGGCGAGATTGATAAGAGCAATGGAAGCTAAGAGTCCCATCAGAGAGATTGAATCTCTGATTTATCGTTTGGGGAATAGGATAACACCTATGTTTCCCACCGAGTTAGTGGGGACGCACATTCATGAAATCAACATCGGAGAAGATTGGAGAAAAGCGCCCGAATGGGAAGCGGCCCGGTTCTTAATGAAAATGGGCAGCCTTAATGTTCTTACGAGATTCGACGCTAAGGCAAATAAAGCAGGTATTGGGGATGTTGCAAATAAAGCCCACAGTGTTATTATTCAAAAAGTTGTCCCTTCAATATCCGCGATGTTTCTGCACGACCGTGCGTTCCATGTTGACTGTAATCATCCCCTCCTTTTCGATTTAATGGAGTGGATGAGCCGTGAGGAAAATCAGTCCGGCGGCCCCAGCGATTTGAAAAGAATTGATGCGTTTTTCAAGGAGCTGGTCAATTGCCTTTTTTTTAATGGTGAATTCCCTTGTCGCTTTCCTTACTTCGGCCTTGAAATAAGACAGGTCGCGGAAGAATCGAGCAGAGAACCGGCAGAAGTGGAAAAAGAATTTTTGGGCAATCTGGCCAAAGCTTTCGCGATCTATTTGGGGAAATTCGAGGCAGCGAAAGTCGTAAACAGAATTATCGAAGCCGTCTTTGTCGAAATGCTGCCTTATTTGGCGGAAGAAATGTGGAGTGACGGCAGCGAGGATGGCGGCGAAGTCCTGCGGTCGGCGAAAGATTGTTTAAGCGATCCTGGAAAACTTCAATTTCACCCGGGCAGTATTTTTATGAAGTGTTTTGCTGAAGATACAAAATTCTCTCCCCAACTCTGGTATCTTTTCTGCTTTCTTTGGGAGGAAAAAGCTGGAAGAAGAGTCAGTTAAAAACTAACTGGCCGCAATGGACGGACGTTACACTTGTAGCGTCCGTTTTTTTATTCTATAATATTTAAATTCCCTCCGCATTTGGCGCATTTACCGTTTTTATCAAATCTTTCAATCTGGTAGCCAACTCGCTTTAT
>Ga0265296_1000726_pt1 | contig 45378 bp, 45 predicted proteins | sample MunlanPumphouse1_FD_189073 | JGI IMG/M metagenome (GOLD analysis project Ga0265296, IMG submission 189073) | Groundwater microbial communities from a municipal landfill in Southern Ontario, Canada - Pumphouse #1 | ecosystem: Environmental > Aquatic > Deep subsurface > Groundwater | place... | reverse complement strand
GCTCAAGAGCATGTTAAAAAAACCATTCAAAACCAGCTGAAAACTGGCAAATTGGCGCATGCTTATCTTTTTACCGGGCCGCGAGGTATTGGTAAAACCACTATGGCTCGACTTTTGGCCAAAGCAGTTAATTGCGAGAAACCGTCCAAAACCAAAACCGGATTCGAGCCGTGTAACAAATGTTCAATGTGTAAAGAAACCACGAGCGGTTCAGCTCTTGATGTTTTTGAAATCGACGCGGCCTCGCATACCGGAGTTGATAATGTTCGTGAGCTCATCGATGGCGTGCGCTTTGCTCCGAACAAGGGAAAGTTTAAGGTTTATATTGTTGACGAAGTCCACATGCTTTCAACCGCGGCTTTTAACGCCCTTTTAAAAACTTTGGAAGAGCCGCCGGCGCACGCGATTTTTATTTTGGCGACCACGGAAATTCATAAAGTTCCAGCCACCGTGGTTAGCCGTTGCCAGCGATTCGATTTTCGTCGCTTCACTCCGGCCGAAATCGTCGGACGTTTGAAAGACATCGCCAAAGCCGAAGGGGTGAAAATTGACGAAGATGTTTTGTACGAAATCGCCCGCCACTCCGAAGGCTGCGAGCGTGATGCTGAAAGTTTGCTCGGACAATTATTCGCGCTTGGTGAAAAAGAAATCAACCTCGAATCAGCTTCACTGGTTTTGCCAGTGGCCTACACTGATTCAGTCTTAAAGTTTGTCGAAGCGCTTGCTAAAAAAGAGGCGGCCGGAGCTATTAGAATTTTAAATGAAGGCGTGGAGCAGGGCATGGACGTGCCGTCTTTTCTCGATAACGTTGTTTTGTTGTTGCGCACTGTTTTATTTGCCAAACTCGGTGGGCTCGAGCGGTTTCAAGAGGCTTATGAGGAGGCGGCTTTGAAGCGCGTTGGCGCGTTAACCGGCGCTTGGAACGCTAATGCTCTTACAAACGCGATTGAATTATTTTTGTCAGCTCGCCGTTCAGCTAAAAATGACGCCATTCCTCAAATGGCCGCGGAATTGGCGGCTATGAAAATTTGTCAACCTTGCTTATCCGCCGAAGCCTTAGTGAAGGAGGAAGGAGAGGGGAACGGAGGTGAGGTTCGAACGCTGCCTAAAATTGCTCCGATTAAATCTGAAATAATTGTCGAGAAAAATAAACCGGTTATTCCAACTCGTAATATTGATGTTGAAGAAGTGCGCAAAAATTGGAATGAAATGTGCGCAAGGTTGGAAGATAAAAATCCTTCGCTGCTTTTAATTCTAAAAAACGGCGATGTCGTCAAAACCACCGGCAATCAAGTCGAGGTGCAATTTGCTTTTGCTTTTCACGCCGAAACGGTTAATCGCGCCAAAAACAAAAAGAGCATCGATGACACTCTTTCGGACATTATCGGCGCCCCGGTTTCCGTTATGGCCGTGCACATTTCACCAACCGTTGAGGCTGATGAAGCGGTGGCTATGTTGACAGAGGCGTTTGGCGGGCAGGCGGCGTGATTTGATTGTCTGAACTGGGATTTTTGGGATTTGGAGGATTTATGGGATTATAAACGGTGTCATCGTCTGAACTATGATTAAAATGATAAATTGGGATATTGTAAACAAGTTATAAAAACCAACCAAATCATAGTTCATCATTTAATCATTTTAATCAAAGTTCAGACAGCCAATCGATACAAAAATTCCTAAAATCCCAGTTCAGACTTTTTAACTTTTGCCACAAAAAGTCCCTCATGCTCCTTGCTCGGCAAAACATAAACCGTTTTATTCGTCCCTTTGCGTATAGAAGAAACCGGTAGCTCGAAAGCTTCGGTTTTTAAGTTTGGAAATTCTTGAAGCAACCACTCGATCATTTCGCCATCTTCTTCTGGCGCCAGCGTGCAAGTTGAGTAGACGAGCGTGCCGCCGGGTTTAAGGCAAGCCACGGCCGAGCGGAGCAGGCGGCGCTGAAGTTTGGCGTGAGCGATGATATTTTTCTCGCTCCAAAAAGAATACGAGCGCGGATCGCTCGTCGAGATTCGTCCTTCGGCCGAGCAAGGAACATCAGCCAGGATTTTATCAAAGATCTCGGGCATTTCTTTGTAGAGGAGAGCAGCGTCAATTAATTTTGTTTCCACAAACTCCGCGCCTTGGATTTTTAGCGTGTTTTGCAGTTTTTGAAAACGCACGGAGTTGTCGTCACACGCAAGAATTCTCCCTCCCTCACATGCCTCATGTGGGGGAGGGTAAGGCATGCCCTCCGAAGCCCGAGCGAAGGAGGGGGAGAGGGAAGCGGCTATCTGGCTCGTCTTGCTCCCCGGCGCGGCGCAAAGGTCAAGAACGGTCTCGCCTGGCCGCGGGTCAAGAACCAGCGGAGGCAGCATCGAAGTAACGCCTTGAAGATAAATTTTTCCAGTTGTACAAATTTGGTGTTCAAGCAGTTCTCGATCAGTTCGATTTTTTATACGAAAGGCGTGTGGAATATCTTTGATTTTTTCGTAAGCAATATTTTCCTCGCGCAAAACCGCCATCACCGCTTCATCGGTGGCTTTAATGGTGTTAACGCGAAAAGTCGGCAAACGCTTTTCGCCAAAAGCGGCGATGATGTTTTTTGCCGCGCTTTGACCGAATTGTTTTTCCAGACGGGCGAGAAATTCATCCGGCAAATTATTTTTCATACGGTTGTATTAAAGCAGATTTATCGATTGGGGTGAAGGGTATGAAATTGCGAATTTTTTCGAATATACGAATATACGAATCATTGCCAGTATCCTAACCCGATAATTCGCATATTCGTATATTCGTGATAATTCGTATTCATACCCTGATAAAAACCCCCGCCCAAGCCACTTGCTTAGACGGGGAAGATTCTAGGTTCGGAACCTGAAGATGTTGAGAGTAGAGCCGACCGTACCCCAGCCGTAGACGAGATCGCCGACGATTCGCAGGGTTTCGGCCTTGCAACCGCCCGGAAGCCGGTGGCGTTTATCAGAGTCGGATTGCATGGTGATGAAGTAGTTGTGCTCTTTACGGAAACCGGCACAGAGCAAAACATCACCTTGGATTTTGACCAAATCCCATGGGGCGGTTGGAGCAATCAACTGAGGCGTGTTTGGGTTGTCTTCGTGGAAGCCAATCAAGCCGAACTCATCAGATTTTCTTGGCGTTTGGAAAATGAACCATTTTCCGAAGCGGCGCGGCGGAACCGACTGATCGAGTTGACCACGAAGGTTGAGACATGAATCATTGTCATATTCGAGTTGCTTGCAGGAAAAACGCCACGTAACCCGGCGCGGTTGAAATGAAGTAGCCGAGTCGTCCGAATCTCTTGCGCGGATGCAGGCGCCGGCTTTTTTGTTCGCGTAATATATGGAATTCCAAAAACCTGGCATTTGCGTGCTGAACCACAGCTGATCATCGTAGAACGCCGCCGCTTCGCCGTGTTCACTTTTTTCCAATTGCCATTGGAGCACTTCCTGGCCATACTGATCGTACCAGGTCATCACTTCGTTGGCTTTGTTCGGGTGAATGAAAAGAACATAACCGTCGGTGTCCAACGAAATGAACTTGGCGACGTCTGTATACTGGCGGATTTTTCTATTCTGACTGTCCTGACCGTTGCCGATGAATGTGACGGTACCTGTTCCGACGCCCGTTTGCCAGACGGCCAGGAAACCCATTCCGTTTGGATAAATAAGTCTCATAATCCTCCAGCTCTGCTGGAGAGACACCAATAGGCTCTGCCGTTCCTGCGAGAAGACAACGAACATACGGAAAGATAAAGACAGAGGAAAAACTTCGAAGGTAAGTTGCAAAAAAAATAAAAGCAGTCTTAACAAAAAATTGTGTCTTTTGGAGGAATCTTGTTGAAATTTTTTTGGAATTGATTTGTCTGAATTGTTGACATAGATGTTGGAGTTAAGAAAAATACATCTGTGAGTAAAATTAGAATGGTAAGTAATCAGAATTTCAGCGGTAATTAATAAACTAAAATAGCCCCTTATAGGGGCTTTCCCGAAACTACCGGCTCTGCCGGTAGAGGATCATTTGGTTGGTCTGCCAATGGCCGCAGTGAGCCCGTCGGCGATGAGTTTTTTTCCTTTATATCCAAAGACGATGACTTGACGGTATCGTTCTTCAATCATCAAGTAGATGGGAACATCCTCGCGACAGCCGAGTAATTCGATGCGCGGTGCAGAGGCCACGTTTCTCAACGGAAAATCAAGTCTCCAAAGAGTGGTGGTTTTTTCCTTGGTGACGATGTAGATCTCGTCGTTTGGCATGACCGAAACATCAACCACGCTTCCGGCATCGATCTGCAACCTGTCTGGGTTTTCTTCAGCGAGAGGAATTTGCTCGTTGTTACGCAAACGATCAAATTGTTCGATATAACCTTCAAGGTTACCGTTCAGGATGTCTCGAACGATTTCGAGGGCGAGTCTTTCGCGATCCGTCAGTTTTCGTGTTTCCGTTTCCATTGTCTTTCTCCACTACCAGGCATCAAGTTGGCGTACGATACTTTGGAACCACTCCTTAGTCATCGGGCAGAGCTTGACCCCGGCGAGTTTATCTTGAGACAAAAAGATTCATTTGTCAACGAAAGGTGGCTCTTTTTCACAAAAAGTGCTATTATCTTCAGCATGTGAATAAAAAGACATTAATTTTTTCCGCCTTATTGTTGATATTAATAATCGGGGTGTCTTGGTGGTGTTTTGGTGGTTATTTTTCAATTGACAATATTATTCCGTCCGGAAACGGAGAAGATAAAGAATTGCCCGATCCCGCTTCGCTGCAGCGACCGGAAAATTTTCAAATTGGTCTTAATTTTATCCGTTTTTTCTTTGATGAAGATGAGAAAAATGTCGGTCGACAGCGCGTTGCGATGGATTTGAGTTATTATCAGCCGGATTGGATTTTTACGGATTTTTCCGATTTGGGCGTTCAAGCTTTTCGCCAATTCGTTAAAGCTGATTTATTGTGGAATGTCATAGAGCCAACCGATGATCAATGGTCGTTGGAAAAAACCGATCAAGTTATTCCTAATCCGAATTTTGAGCCGATTGTGACTCTGTTTGCCATGCAGTACGCGTCGGCCACCCCGCCGTGGATTACCGAATCTTCAAAATTTGAAAAAACTTTGGGACCGGAAGCTAAAGAATATTTGGATAAAGTTATCGAGCGCTACGGTCCTTATGTAAAATATTGGGAAATTGGTAATGAAATGGATCATTGGCGCGCGGCTGATCCGAATAATCAAGCCAAAATTCAGAGCGCTGAGGCTAATCTTGCCGCTGAAGAAAAAATTCCTGTCATGCCACCTGGTGGTTTTACGCCAGAAGAGCAGGGGATATTTTTGGCCGAAGCAGCCGATTATATTCGAGCTCGCGATAGCGACGCGGTTATTGTTATGCCGGGTATGGCTGGATTAAGCGATTATACTTTGAATACCTGGCTGACGGGCGTTTTAGCCGGCGGTGGAGAATTTTTTGATGTGGTCAATTATCATTTTTATTCTTCCTCCGAAAGTTTCATTAAATCTCGAGAAAAATTTTCCGAAAAATTGTTAGCTCTCGGTTTAGATGATAAGCCGGTTTGGTTAACTGAAACAGGAGTAACTTCGGATAAATCTTTGACTATTCGAACCGATTATCCAAATTCCAATGAAATGCAGGCCGCGGAAATTTTTCGCCGCATTATTCCGGCTTACGCCGGCGGCGACTCTTTCGTGGCTTGGCATACTTATTTGAGTTCATCCGACGAAGGTAGCCAAAGTTCTTGGCGGGCTTACGGTCTTCGCGCCAGCGATTCTAGTCCTAAGTCTTCATTGTATGCTTTTAAACTGCTTACTTCAGAATTGATTCCTTGGTCAAAAGTCGAAACTTTATCTGACGACCCCGGTGGAATAATGACTTTCAAAATTACCACCGCCGACGGTTCAATAAAATATGTGGCTTGGGGTAAGGGCGAATTCAAAGTACCGACGGAAATTAGCGAATACACAAGCGTAGTACCACCCAAGAACGGAAAATACGTGTGGCAAAAAATTTCCGCCGGACAATCGATTATTTTGTCAGAGTCTCCGATTTTAATAAAATAATTAATCGTTAACATATGCTTAACAAAAAGATTCATTTGTCAACGAAAGGTGGCTCTTTTTCACAAAAAGTGCTATTATCTCCAATATATGAATAAAAAACTCATATTAAAAAATTTGGCCTATTTTATCGGTTTATTGATTATTTTAGCCGCGGTGATTTTTGGCGGATATTTATTGTTAAAAGGTGATAACGAAATAAAAACCGGAGAAGTCATGCCGCTTTATTTAACCAGCATGACTCATTTGGAAAATGATTGGGCGATTGATACTAATGAAATTTTTTTCGATCGAGTCGCGAAACAGATGCGTTATGGCATGGATTTAGCCGAGCAGTATGGCGCGATTTTTACTTTTGAAAGTGGAGAAACTTTTGCCAAAGCCAACACAAATTTTGATGATAATATCATGAAAGAAGCATTAGATCGCGGTCACGGGGTTGGGACTCATGTGGATTTATCAGCCAAACAAAAAATGTCTGACGAAGCGGCGATTCAAATAATTAAGGAGCATAAAGATTTGGTTGACGCTCTGGTTGGGGTGGAAAATAACGGTTCTTGTTCCGGGATTAGCGCGAAATCAGATTGGTATGCCGCGGCCAAAGGGGCTGGCTGTAAATTGGTTGACGGCATGGTTGGTTACGCTTATTTATCAATGCCAATGGAAAATCGTCCTGAAGGTTGGACTGACGCGGTTATTTTAAATGAGAAATTTCACGAACCGGCTCCGATTGGTGATATTCGTTTCTATCCTTTCTGGATTAGCGATTCTCAGGATTTTGTCGCCGATGCCGACGGTGATCTTCTTTTGAGCTCTGGTGAAACTTTTAGCCTAGCCATGTGGGCCGAAGCTGGCGGACGCAATAACGATCGTCCGGAATGTAATAATGATTGCCCGCTTACCATGGACGATGTCACTATCGTGGTTAATGACATAAAAGATTTTGCCGCCAACCGCGATACTTCGAAAATCGCCAAATATAATGTCTATTTACCGGCCGCTTTATTTGAGCCGGAAAACGAAGAGGTTTTGAGAGCGTTCTTTTCTGAAACGCAAAAGCTAGAAGAGCAGGGAATTCTTGAGTGGGCCAGTCAGAAGGATGTTTATGAAGCCAAATTTGAGGAAAAAAATTAAGACAAATAAGTATGCCTAACAAAAAAAGTTTAATAATTCTCACTTCGGTCGTCGTTTTATTGGTGGCGGCGGTCGCGATTTCGTATTTCTGCTTTTCGTCTGGCCGAATCGACCGCAATGACAATGATAATTCCGTTGTCCAAACCCTGCCGGCCAACAATTCCAATTCGTCCAACTCTGCTTCCGATGATTTGGTTTACGATGGTAAGGCCCCGGTTTATGTCACGGTTTATTCGCACAACGAGGACTCTTGGGCCGGCTTGGTAAACACCGAAGCAAAATATCTCCAATATCGCCAAGGTTTGGTTGAGCGAGCGAAATTATTTTCCAGTTATGGCATTGATTGGGACTGGCAAAGCGATCAGCCGGTGGTTGAAGCTATGCTTAAATATGAAACCAGTCAAGACATTTTGGCCACGACCGGAGGAAAAAACATTCTGCAATTTCTTAGCGCTAGCGGGGCGAGTTTAGATCCGCACGCTCACAATAACAATTACGCTGACATTGTTTATCTAATGAAGCAATTGAATGTTACTCCATCGGGAGTTATCGGCGGTACCATTGCCTTGGAGTGCGGCGGCGACCTTTTAGGTTTTATCAACCTGGCCAGTTGGCATAACAACGTCAGAATTCAAAACGACGGTTATGTTCACGGCGAAGATTATCCCGAGGCCTTGTGGAAACCGACCATTCTTTCCGACCCGGGCATGGGTCATCATTATTTTGACGATTGGAGCAGCGGCGTTTGGCGTCCGGGTGATGGCGATAGTTTTTATTCTGATTCGCCGGCTAATAAAATTATTTATATCGGCGAAGGTTATCCGCACGACACGGAAATAATCGGATCCGAACATGCCGGTGGTTCGGAGATTTATGCTACCGATGGACAATATGTCAAAGAGTTGGTGGAGAAAATTCAAAATAAGATATTACCAACCGGCCGAAAAGACGGCACCCGTTTTATGTACACGGCTTCCATTCATGTTCGAGACACAATCATTGTTTCCGAAAGTTCAACAAGCGTTAATACGATCGAAGGCGTAACTAAGGTTCTCAACGAGTTAAAACCATTAAAGGATTCGGGAAAAATTATTTTCGTCAACTTCGAAGACGCCGCCAAAATTTGGCAAACTGATTACAAATCAGTGCCATGGTACATTGACCTTACTTCTTTCAGTTTTTACGATCAAACCAAACAGCAAGCCGAGGAATACTGCGCCGCCCAAGAAGGAAGGGTTTCGCCAAAGGACTCGCGCAAGGACAGGCAGTAGCTGTCATTCCGAGCGCCACGAGAGGAATCTCGCCGCGTGATGTTAGCTTGATTTTTGAAGAAATTAAAAACACCCTTACTTTTTTAAGAAGGGTGTTTTTGTTTGAAAAAGTGTATAATGCTTCCAGCGAATTATGAAACAACCCGAACCACAATATGATGTCGCCGTCATCGGCGGCGGTCCAGCCGGCATGATGGCCGCCGGGCGGGCGGCGGAAAATGGGGCTCGGGTTATTTTGTTGGAAAAAAATCCGGCCTTGGGGCGAAAGCTTTTGCTGACCGGCGGCGGGCGGTGTAATTTGACTAATGCCGAGTTTGATAAAAATATTTTTTTGGGTAAATTCAAAGATGCCAAAAAATTTCTTTTTTCGCCCTTTTCCAAATTTGGCGTGGCCGAAACAATTGAATTTTTTGCCCAACAAAATTTGCCAACCAAAATCGAGGCCGAGAAACGGGTTTTTCCGGTTAGCGACAAAGCCCAGGATGTTTTGGATGCGATGATTTCGTACATGCGCCGAAATGGCGTGGTCGTGCGAACGAATTCAATAGTTTCTGGTTTCGAAGTTGTCGACAAAAAGATTGTCGGCGTTCAATTAAAAGGTAAGGAAGTTGTTCACGCCAATTCTTTTGTTTTGGCAACAGGCGGCAAGTCGCATCCCGAGACTGGCTCGACTGGAGATGGTTTGGTTTGGTTAAAACAGATCGGGCATAATGTCATTGAGCCAGATTTGGCTTTGGTGCCGGTGAAAATAAAAGAATCTTGGGTGCATAAACTTTCCGGTTTGGCTTTGCCTGACGCGAAAATTTCTGTCTGGCAGAACAAGAAAAAGAAAAACAGCAATCATGGCAAAATGCTTTTTACTCATTTCGGTTTGAGCGGGCCGCTGATTCTTAATATGAGCAAAAGCATCGGCCAGCTGATGAAGACAGGAGAAGTGGTTGTCTCGCTTGACCTCCTACCGGATATCGACGAAGCCGCGGCTGATAAAAAAGTTCAGGATGTCTTTTCGGAAAATTTAAATAAAAAAATCAAAAATTGTTTGGATAGTTTAGTCGCACCAGCTCTCGCGCCAACTCTGATTAAGTTATCGGAAATCGATCCGGAAAAATTTGTCAACAAAATCAGCCGCGAGGAGCGATTGAAATTAACCAAGCTTTTAAAATATTTACCAATGACCGCGCAAGGTCTGATGGGCGTTGAAAACGCCATCGTCACGAGCGGCGGCGTTGATCTAAAAGAAGTTGATTTTAAGGAAATGAAATCAAAACTTTATCCCAATCTCTACCTCGTCGGCGATGTGCTGGACATCGATCGCCCCTCTGGCGGTTTTAGTTTGCAACTTTGTTGGACGACCGGATATGTGGCCGGCCAGGCAGTTGCCCAGCAGTAGCCGGCAAAGCCGGCAGTTGCTGGGCAGTTGCCTGGCGGGTGAGAGCTGTTTTTCTGTCATTTGGAAGCGATAATGTCATACCATGAGGGAAGTTAAAATGTCATACCCATGGTATATTGCGAGCTAAAAATTAGCTCAAAATATACCTATGGATAACCTTGACCTTTTCCTTATGTCCAAGCAAGAAATCGAACGATATGGCGTTATCAGACAACTTCGTGCCGGCAAGATCAATGGCACGGTGGCGGCCAAGATGATGAGGTTGTCGGTCAGACAAACCAAACGTCTTAAGAAACGAGAAGCCAAACATGGAGCCAAAGGATTGGTTCATGGCTCTCGCGGCAAGACGAGTCATAACAAAACCGGAAAGAAAGAATGTCAGAAAATAATTTCCATTATCAAAAAGAATTATTCTGATTTCACTCCAACCTTCGCTGCCGAGAAGTTATCGGAATGCCATAACATAAATCATGATCGAAAAACCATTGAAGCGATTATGATCGAAGACGGCTTCTGGGAAAAAAAGCGTAAGAAAAAGAAAGAGGCTCATCGAGCTTGGCGAGAAAGAAGAGCTGTCTATGGCGAGATGGAACAATTCGATGGTTCTTATCACGACTGGTTCGAGGGACGAGGCGGATTCGATGAACTCTGCCTTCTGGCTTCGATCGATGACGCTAATGGAACAATCACTCATGCCAAGTTTGACCAGAGCGAAGGCGTTTATCCGGTCTTTGGCTTCTGGCAGGAGTACTTATTAAGGCACGGCAAGCCATTATCAGTCTATTTGGACAAGTTTAGCACCTATCATATGAATATTGGCCTAGTCAAAGACAACAGCGACACCAAGACGCAATTCGGTCGAGCTATGGAAAACGATTTGAAAATCAACCTCATCACCGCCCATTCTCCAGAGTCTAAAGGGCGGATCGAAAGACTGTTTCAAACTCTTCAGGACAGGCTGGTCAAAGAATTGCGTTTGCATAAAATTTCCGACATTGATAAAGCTAATGAATTTTTACTTAAATTTTTTATTCCTGATTTCAACAAACGGTTTGCCGTGTCAGCCAGAACAAAAGGAGATTCGCATCGTCCTTTGTCCAAACTTGAGGAAAACAATTTGTCAGCTATTTTCTGTCGTCATGAAAAAAGAATCGTGGGCAGCGACTTCACCATCGCCTACAAAAAGAATTGGCTTCAACTAATAAAAGGCCAACCGGTCACGGTTGTGAAAAAGGACGCGGTCATTATTGAAGAACAAATCGATGAAACGATAAAGATTCGTCTGCGAGGAAAGCATCTTAATTATATCGTTCTCCCCGAGCGACCAAAAAAAGTCTCGGCTAAAAAACAACCGTGGGTTCTCGCCGCGACCAATCAGTTTTCAAACAAACCATTAGCCGATCATCCATGGCGTCTAAAAATGAATTCTGAAATCTTAAGAGCTAAATTACTCAAAGTATGACACTTTAACTTCCCACAAAGGTATGACATTTTAACTTCCCGTTGACATGAGAGCTGTTTTTCTTGACCAAGGCCGCGTTTTTTGATATATTTTTTGCGCAATCAAATTATTCCGGGATCGTCTAACGAGCCTGCCTCAGGCGAAGTCCTTCGACTGTGTCCTCCGTAGCCCAGCGAAGGGGGAAGCTCGCCGCGAGCGTAGAGGGATGGCACGGTTTCCCCCTGCCATCTTACGATCCCCAATCAAACACTCCGGGATCGTCTAATGGCAGGACAACAGACTCTGAATCTGTTTATCTTGGTTCGAATCCAAGTCCCGGAACCAAAGGTGTTTTTTGGACACCCGATTAAAAATCTGCTAAAATTAAATTATCGGTGATCCATAAAAAATCAAGATTTTCTTATGTCCTTAACTGACATATTTACAGTAGTCGGTATTCCCTCAATAATAATTGGGTTGGTTTTTATTGGTAAAAAATTACAAATATTAGATGACTTGAAGTTAACAGTTGAGAAAATTAAAAATAATGTAAAAGTCGTCGGTGATTTTTTGACTAGAAATAATACAAATTTTAATGTAGTGGAATTACAGACCTACAGTCCATTAACGCTTACTTCGGGTGGTGAAGAATTTATTAAGAGTATCGGGTTTGATAATGTTTTTAACGCAAACAAGGCGGATTTTTTCGGATTCATTGATAGTGAAAAACCGAAACTGAAATATGATGTTGAGTTAGCCGCTATTAGGTGTATCTCTTCTTTGTACGACCGGGACATTATGAATTTTCTTAAAGTGTTTTTTTATAATAATCCTAGTCGAAATTTAGAAAACACTGCACCGACTTTGGGTGTTTATATTAGAGACAAATATTTAGCCGAGCATCCGGAAATTACTGAATAAGCTCAATTATTAAAAGTTATTGTTAAAAACCATGGCTTATCTGTGGTTTTTTTGATTTTTATCCGCTTGAGGTTGACAAACGGCTGGTTTTTCACCTATAGTTAGCCGTCACGGATTTCGCCGTGCGGTTCCATCTCTTTCAAACGAAAGGATATCACAATGAACGTTAGTTCTCCCTCGCGTAATCTCCGCATTGTCTCTTCTCTCTCTCGCCTCATTAACGTCTTTCTCTGCCTCCTCGTCGCCGCTATTGGCGCTGGCGCCATATGGTTGATCCAGCGCCAGTGTGGCGAGAAGCACGATTCAACGGTCATCCTCTCCAGCTCCTCGACAGTCTTCGCGGCTGTCCCCGGGTGGAAACCGATTTACGTCTTTGACCCCTCCATCACGGATTTCCGCGGGTCGGCTTACCCCAACAACTTCGACTTCGAGATCCGCGATGGCAACGTCACGGTGAAAGGAAGACCGTGGATTGGCCACATGGCAGGATGCGGTGTAAGGAACCAGTACGTGGTCTGGGATGACAACTTGGTGGACAATCGAGATGTCGATCGAGCCAACCAGATCGCTTACGGCGCCTGCGACACCGTCGGCTACATCGTTCCCATATCGCACAATCCGTAGTCTGCCTCAACTCCAACCGCTCCCAGAAGACCCGTCGTACAGTCTTCTCCGGGGTGGCTTTTTTTCGCTTTTTTTTCGCTTAAAGTTGACAACCAGCCGATTTTTTGTAATATATAAATAGTTGTCACAATTCTGAAACTCACAATTTACTCATCGATAAGGAGCTATCATGAAGCATCGAGCTTTTGAAGCCTTGATTGAACAACTGCTCGCGCTTTCCGAGAGGGAGCGTCCACAAGACCTGCTCGATCAAGTGTACGAGCACCTTGATGGCGATTGTCTGGTGTGTCGAGAATCGGATCGGCCGGACGGTTTCATAACAAGGTTGTTTCGACGCTTCGGACTGTTGAAACGCTTTGGCCTTGAAGGTCGAGCATAAGCCCCCCATCTTTTCGCTCCGGCGCGCGTCTTCGAACATGTCCGTTGTCCAGACATGTTCTTTTTTTTAAAACCAAACTCAAGAACCAAGAATTGACTTTATTCCAAAAAACGCCTAAGTTTTATAAGCCGAGAATAAGCCCGGCGACTGGCGGATCGGACGAATGAGGCGAAAGCCGACAGGTCGTTCCATCGCGCCTCCCATGCGAACATATGCCCCAAAACAACCAAAGGGCAGCATCGGAGAAAACATGTCAACGCTCCTTGAACATCTGGACGAAAAATCGCTTGCTCCCTACCTACCCATCAAGAACGCCGGACGAAATGTGTCCTTGATGATACTATTCGTCATCATGTTGGCCACGGTGATCGCGGCGATGTTTCTCCCCATCGATATCGAAAGGTTTCCGTGGCTTACCAAGGAAATGACTCTTGCCGGATACGGCGTCGCTCTTCTGTGCCTTTTCGTGACCGCCTGCTGCCTCGTTTGTAGAATGATCGGCCAACTCCCGGAGTGCAATGGCAGCATCCTCGAATGGTGGCGACAGTACAGAACGCGTAATGTCTGTGGTTATGGCCTTCGCTGCGCGCTTGGGCGTGATGGGAAGGTTGTTTACACAATTGAGGAACCAGGCGAGCCGCCTTCTTATATTTTTGTCGATGGATTGGCGCGTATCATGATCCTCGTGAACCTCGCAACCGAAAGGTGCGAAATCCAACGTAAAAACATCAGAGCCCACGGTTGGACGGTTTGTCTGCGTCGCGTAGAAATCGGCTCGGACTCCAGTCATTTGGTGTTCAGGTTGAGCGACAAAGCCGGCTGTCGTGTCGATATGACGGACAAGAACACGCTCGACATTTTTGCACGCCAATTCGACCACCTTTTAATCAGCGAGGACTTCCTCGAAGTTATGGTGGAAGAAATCATCGAAAAGCTGAACTGGAATGAACGAGGGCTGAAAAAGACTCTCCGTCAACGTGATGCGGCGATCAGAGACATCGGAGAGGCAGTCATTCGTATCGGCAAAACTCAACGATTCGTTCAATCCGTTCAAGGCGCAGAAATCCGTGCTTGGCTTGTGGAACGCTCGGCTGCACACATGCTTGGTTACGATCCCGCGGACGAAGCCAAAGTTCCACCTCTTTCAAATGAAAGGATATCATGATGAGCGTTAGCACTCCCTCGCGTAATCTCCGCACTGTCTCTTTTATCTCTCGGCTCCTGGTTATGTTCCTCTGCCTCCTCGCCGCCGCCATTGGCGCTGGTGCCGCACAGTGGGTTCAGCTCCAGTATGGCAAAAGGCTCGACCCAACGGTCATCCTCTTCAACTCCCCGACAGTCTTCGCGGCTGTCCCCGGGTGGAAACCGATCTACGTCTTCGACCCCTCAATCACGGAGTTCCGCGGGTCGGCTTACCCCAACAACTTCGACTTCGAGATCCGCGATGGCAACGTCACGGTGAAAGGAAGACCGTGGATTGGCCACATGGCAGGATGCGGTGTAAGGAACCAGTACGTGGTCTGGGACAACAACTTGATAAACAATCACGATGTCGATCGAGCCTCCCAAATCGCTTACGACACTTGCGACGCTGTCGGTTACATCGTGCCTATACCGCGCAATCCGTAGTCTGCCCAAACTCCAACCGCTCCCAGAAGGCCGCCGCACGGTCTTCTCAAGGGCGGCTTTTTTTTCGCTTAAGGTTGACAAACGCCCGGTTTTCTGGTTAGATTCAACCAGTCGCTTGCGGTTGTAAGCGGTTTCTGTCACATCTGTCAAAAGGAAACACCATGACTCTCGATCGTGTCGAGATCGAAAAAGCTATTCGAACCATCCTGGAAACTTCCATAGATTCTGCGGGAGCATGTCTCGCGATTCTTAATGCTCCATTTCGTCCCAGTGGCGCCTGTATCACCCAATGGCCGAACGTTTTCTTCCACCCAGATAGAAGTTGTGAGCTGCTGGGCTTCGGCTTCAAACATGATGGAGAGCACTACCAGTTCATCGGCATCAAGGTCAAACCGCAGAAGCCGTAGTTGTTTTTCCTCGACCTTACCGTATCTCCAACGTGTCCATCTCTCTCAACATCTCCCGCGCCGGCTCTGCCTTTCGACAGGCATCTAGCGCGGGCGTTTTCTTTTTAAAAGATTTTCGTATAAAATGTAATGGTCTATGAAAAACCTCTTACCTGAAAAAGAATACAAAATTTTAAAAAAATTAAACACGCCGGTTAAGATTCAGAATTTTTTGGATACCATGAAAATAAATTTTGAGCCTGAAGGCGATACAGTTTATTCACCAATGACATTGTTAAAAAATAAAACCTGCCATTGCGTCGAAGGGGCGATTTTGGCGGCTTTGGCTTTGCGAGTTCATGGTCAGCCGCCGCTGTTGCTTGATCTTACGGCCAATAAAAACGATTTTGATCACGTTGTCGCCCTTTTTAAAAAAGATGGCAAGTGGGGCGCCATTTCCAAAACCAACCATGCCGTTCTTCGTTATCGTGAGCCGATTTATAATTCTGTCCGCGAACTGGCCATGAGTTATTTTCACGAATACTTTAATGACAATGGAAAAAAGAATTTACGAAGTTTTTCCGCGCCGGTTAATCTTAAAAGGTTTGATAAGCGCGGTTGGATGACGACCGAAGAAGAAGTTGACTATATTCCGGAATATTTGGCCGAGGTGAAACATTTTTCCATTCTCACGCGAAAACAAATTAGAAATTTAAGAAAAGCCGATCCTTTGGAAATTGAGGCTGGGAAGATAATCGAGTGGCATGAATGAAATCATGATTTCTTTGATTCAGGATTATCACCTTGACAAACTTTCTCTTACCTGTTTTAATTAATAAGGCTTATGAATTTAAATCTTACAAACCAACAGCCGCGCCCAGAGTTGACCATGGTGGTTAGCTCTGTTTGTCGTTCATAAGTTTTTTAACTTGAAAGATAAAGAAAGCCGGCCATCATGGTGATGGTCGGTTTTTTGTTTCGGTTCATTCCGGAGATCCCATGGAAAAAATACGAATTGTCATTGTGGTCGATGGTTTCAATCTCGTTCAAGCCATCAAAGCTGTGCTAGCCTGTGGCATTGCTTCGCAAGATATTCATTTGCCCAAGTCGCAAACGACTCCCGAGTTGCGAAGTTTAAATGTCGTCTTTGATGCACCAGACGGCCAGCTGGTTCTGTCAGGCAGGAATGCGGCGGCTCTGTCGATTGTGTTCGTGTGATCGGCCGTTTCTTTCACTATGCCCACTTGTTCTTAGGTGGGCTATTTTATTTTATTAAGAACAATTTTTGGTTCTTCCGACTTTCCTGTGGGTAAACCTCCCAAGCCAGTATCAGCCCCCACCCCGACCCTCCCCCGTATGAAAGATAAAAAGACATACGTGGGAGGGAGAGATAGTGTTAGTACAATTATGATATCAGAGTTTCTGTCACCTTCTCCCTCCCACGCATGCCCTTCTGTTTATGGCATACGGGGGAGGGTCGGGGTGGGGGGAGACACTGTCGCGAACCGACTTACCCATAAGAAAGTCGGAAGAACCCAATTTTTAAATCCTCTAAAGTTTTTAAAGTTGAGATTCTCTGTCGCAGTTTGGCCGCTCCCTCCAGGCCTCGGAAATACCAAACCAAATGTTTGCGAAAATTTTTTAGGTCGTTCTGGCCGCTGTGCTTAAGGAATAGCTCGGCATGGCGGAGAATAACCCGGGCGCGTTCTTCGGATGAGACAATCTGCGGCGGGCGACCGGCGAGTGCATCCTCGATATCGCGGAATATCCAGGGGTTGCCAAGAGCCCCGCGGCCGATGAGGATGCCGTCAACGCCGGTCTCGAGAGCCTTCATGGCTGCTTCGACTGTGGTAATGTCGCCGTTACCTAAAACAGGAATCGAGACGGCTTTTTTAACTCGAGCAATCATTTCCCAATCGGCCTTGCCGGAATATTCTTGTTTTTTTGTTCGTCCATGGATGGAAATTAAGTCAGCCCCGGCTTTTTCGATAACGGGAGCGAAAGTTAGACATTCATCTGGTTCCGCCCAACCGAGGCGCATCTTAACCGAGACCGGAGTTTTGGCAGCTGCTTTAACCGCTCGGACGATGGCGGCGGCCGCTTCTGGTTTTCGCATCAAAGCCGAACCGTTGAAGTTGGAAATAAGTTTTTTAGCCGGACAGCCCATGTTGATGTCAATCCCGTCCGGATGATATTTTTCTTCGATCAGTTTTGCTGCCGCGGCCATCACTTCCGGCTCGCCGCCAAAGATTTGTTGAATGAGCGGCCGCTCGTCTTCGTTAATCTTGGCCATTCGATTTGTCTTCTCGTTACCGCGAACTAGCGCTTCGGCCGAAACCATTTCGCGAAAAACCACGGTCGAGGGGGCAAGTTCTTTTACCAAAAGACAAAACGCCGCGTCAGTATGATCGGCCATGGGCGAGAGGGCGATGATGGGGTGTTTGGCGGTTGGCCAAGAGAATTTTTCCACAGGTTGGTATTGACAAAATAATAAAAATATGACAGGATATAAATACGCAGGTGGAGCCTTCATTTTTTAGGCCCCCACTCCTGGTGCCACTTAGCAACTCCCTGCCTTTTTTAAGGCAACTGGGAGTTGTTTTGTTTAAAATTTCGTGATTGGTCCAAACGGGTCCATGGGGGTAATCGATAACCCCACCTGTGTTGGTACCAGGAGATGCGGGTTTGAGTCCCGCTGGATCCACCAGATGTTGTTCTGGTTAACCAATTACGAGTCCAAGCGATCCCGCCCCGAGTTTATCGAGGGGCGGGATTTGCTTTGTTCAAATCAATGACGTGTGGCATAATGATAGATGGAAATTTACAAATTTACAAATTTTTTAATTTCTAAAACAATTATGAAAAAAATCCTCCTCTCCGGCCTGGTGGCCGGCCTGGCCATGACCATAGTCGGTTCGGCTCTCAATATGCTTTGGGAAAAAGTTTTTCCAGGTCTGGCTGCCGAATACGCCACGGCGTTGTTCCGTCCATGGTCTGACCCGCTCATGTCGCTCATTTTTATCGTGCCTTTTCTTTCCGGTTTTGTTTTCGCTTGGATTTGGAACACGGTGAAGGGAAGTATTAAAAATCGCGTGGGAATTTTTGCCGGCGGGTTGTCGATTTTGTCCATTCTGGGAATAGTTATGACTTACAGTTGTTTTCCCATATCGTTTTTGATGTTGGCGACTTGGTGTGTCAGCATGATCGCGGAATATTTTGTCGGGGTGTTTATTTTAGCGAAGATGAATAAATAGTTTTTTTCGTCATTAAACATCCCCACCTTGTTCCTTTCACCACCAAAAAAGCGAGGCAGCCGATGAGTTTAGAGCGAAAAACAATGGAAGCCTATGCGATTCTTTATCGTTGTATTGGTACGAACGGCGTTTGGGCCGATCCCACTCGGTACCAGAGCCAGTGTTGGACTCGTGACCTGGCGCTCGCGAGCATGCCGCTGTTGCTTGATATGGGAAGGAAAAGAGTCGTCAGAACCCATCTCAAGAACCTGTCGAAGCGTCAGCGCCCAAACGGTCAGATTCCGATTCTCTTTCTTGACGAGGTTTGGCCGTTCCTTTTTGACAAGGCGCGAAAGAGTTTGCGGAGCGGCAGGATTTCGTTTATGCTCGGGCGTTTCTTGAAGGGAAGGCTCTGGAACCTTACGCCCGGAACTCGAGATTCGGAAATTCTCTACATTATCGGCATGTACGAATACGCTGTTCGAACCAAAGATCGCGCTGGACTAAAGAGGCACGCGCGGCGAATTCAGAAAGCCCTTTATTACATCGAGGGCAATTTGATGCGCGACGGCTTGGTCATCGGTTGCGACTGGCGCGATACCATGCACAAAGAACTTGGCAACAAGCCTCTACTCACCAACAACTCGCTCTTGTATCACGCCTACCGGCTCATGGAAGAAACCGAGAAAGCGGAGCAACTTCGTAATCGAATCAATGAGCGGCTTTGGACTGGCGAAGCTTACTTGGATTATCCGGGCAGCACACGTTTTGATCCGCTCGGCGGCGCTTTCGCTGTCCTCTACGATGTGGCGCTCGAGGAACGCTACGCCAGTTTGTTGGCGAGCTTTCGGTCAGTGGACACGCCGCGCGGCATTGCCATCAAATGCCGGCACAACCCGATCTCGAAAAAAGAGAAGGAAGTCATCGACCGCACCGACGGCGTCGTCGTCTGGCCGTTCGTGGTCGGCTTCACCATCCTCGCCCTCATCAAAATGGGCGAACGCGCCATGGCCGAAGAGCAGTTTCAAAAACTCCTCGCCCTCGACGGCTTCCGCGAGTGGTACGACCCGGCCACCGGTAAGGGGTATGGCGCTCGCGAACAGCTCTGGAGCGCGGCCCTTTTCCTGCGCGCCGAGTCGGCGTTCAGAGCCATGTAGTTCGGCGCTCTATAGCTAGTGAAGTACGAATCTTTGCTAGCTGTTTTTTATTTTTTTTGATTAAATATCCACAGATTCATATCCACAGATTCTAGTTGACAAAAAGTTAGTTTTGTGATGAAATAAAAATACCCTGGTGAGGTTCATCAAGAGCCTTTACTCCCGGTACCAACTTAATGGCTCCCCCAAAGAGTTGGAAATTCTAAAAACTAAAGTAAGAGAAAAAGGGTTTAATACTTTAGATTTTAAAATTTCCAACTCTGGGAGCTGTTTTGTTTGTCAAATATGTCGGCTAAACGGGCTCGTGGAGGTAATGGTAACCTCACCTGGGTTGGTACCGGGAGATGTGGGTTCGATTCCCGCCGAGTCCATAATAAGCCGACTCCAAGCATCCCCGCCGTCGCAAGATGGCGGGGTTTGCTTATAAAAAACCACTTTCCGGGGGATTTTTTGTTTGACTTTTTGACGAAAATTCGGTAGTATATAAATGCGGCACAAAGTGTCCGACTGTGTCCGCCAAAGCCCAGCGACGGCGGATCGGACACTTTAAACAGCACACTTACGAAAATGTCTCATAAATTCGCCACAATCTTACTGGTTTTCGCTTTCTTACTCTCGGCTTCAAGCCCGACAGTAGTTTTGGCGCAAACAACAGTCAGTCACGGTTGTCACGAAACACCAGTCGAAATGCCAACGGCTTGCGCGGTTCATTGCCTTTCCAATGTTATTAATGAAAACGAAGTTGATTTTAGTTTAACTTCGGGGGTTGAGCTTTTTGTTCCGGCCGAGATTGAAGATTTTGTTGTGCCGCAATTTTTTGTTTCTTCACCAACGGCTTTCGAAGAAGCAAAAGTTTTTAGAGATATTAGTGTTGTTCTAACCACCATCAAACGCGAATAAAAAACACAAGAACGGTTTTTCGTTTTTTCGATTAATTAATTCTTGTGTTTTTAGTTATGAACAAAATTATAATTCCCATTCGCGGCATGCATTGCGCTTCGTGCGAGCTGTTGGTGGAAGAACAATTAAAAAAACTTCCCGGCGTCGAAAGCGTTCGGGTCAGTCAAAAGCGAGCCATGGCCGAAGTTCAACTTAATGGTTTGTCGCCAAGTGAAGCGGTATTTACTCAAGCGGTTCAAGCGGCCGGTTATGAAGTTGGGGAAAAAGAAAAATTACCTTGGTTTTCTCGGGCTTCGGCTGATTATAAAGATCTAGCTTGGGCCGGAATTATTCTGTTAATTATTTACTTAGTTGCCAAATGGTTAAATCTGTTTGAGTTGAATGTCGGTAATCAGAGTACCGGCGTTGCCGTGGCTCTTTTGGTTGGTTTGGTGGCCGGAGTTTCGACTTGTATGGCTTTGGTTGGCGGTTTGGTTTTGGGTTTTTCCGCGCGCCATGCCGAGTTGCATCCCGAGGCCACGCCGGGGCAGAAATTTCGGCCGCATCTTTATTTTAATCTTGGCCGCATTATTGGTTTTGCCTTGCTTGGCGGATTGATTGGTTTAATCGGTAAGGCCTTCAGCCCTTCGGCCAACATCCTTGGTTTTCTGACGATTGTGATTGGCGGAGTGATGATATTTTTAGGTCTGAAATTGGTGGGAATTTTCCCAGTCCTTAAAGATAAAAATATTACTCTACCATCCGGTCTGTCTCGTTGGCTTGGTTTAGACAAGGAAACAAAAGAATATAGTCACAAAGGAGTATTAGTAATGGGTGCTTTGACTTTTTTTCTACCTTGCGGCTTTACCCAAGCTATGCAGTTATTCGCGGTTTCCACCGGCAGTTTTTGGCAAGGCGCGGCGATTATGGGTCTTTTTGCGATTGGTACCGCGCCCGGGCTTCTGGGTATCGGCACCTTGACTTCGTTCTTTAAAGGCAAAAAAGCTCGGCTGGTGTTTATGACAGCCGGTCTGGCAGTTATCGCGTTTGGTTGGTTTAATATTGCCAATGGCGGTAATTTGTTAGGCGGTGGCTCGGATAATTCTGTGGTCGTCGCTTCTGACCAGGATGCGCAAGAAGTTCGTATGACTCAAAGTGCTGGCGGTTATTCGCCAAACACCTTTACTGTGGAAAAAGGTCGTCCGGTAAAATGGATTATTAATTCCACCTCACCTTTTAGTTGCGCTTCCTCGATTGTTATGCGGAAATACGGGATTAGCCAATCACTCAAGGCCGGAGAAAATATTATCACCTTTACCCCAAATGAAATCGGTGAGATTTCTTTTTCCTGTTCAATGGGCATGTACCGCGGAAAATTTATTGTGGTTGAAGCCAAAGAAACCAGTCCCGCGACAGTGTCAACCGATACTTCGTTTAATTCTTCCTCTTCTTGTAGCGTTAGTGGCAGTGGTTGTGGAGGGTGCGGTGGTGGCAGTGTCAGTAATCAAATTGATCAAGAAGGAATTGTAGAAACAACTTTAGTCGAACAAACCATTAAAACAGTTTATACTTATGGTAAGGATATCGCACCAAATACCTTTACGGTAAAAAAGGGTCAACCGGTTCGGTTTGAAGTGGAAGTTCAGGATAATGGCTTTGGTTGTATGAGTACGATTATGGTGCCCGGTTTATGGAATACAGCCGAGCTTTTGAAAAAAGGTCAGACGATTGTCATGGAATTTACACCCCAAAAAACGGGTGATTATGAAATCACTTGTGCTATGGGCGTACCGCGCGGTTTAATTAAAGTAATTGAGTAACTATATGCAAAATCAAAAATTTAGGATCACAAATTTGACTTGTCGTGCTTGTGTGAAGCTATCGACAAAAGCATTGGAAGAAATCCCCGGTGTTACTAAGACAACAATTGATTTATCTACTGGATTGGTTGAAATGGTTGTTGAACATGAAGTGGCTTGGGATAAAATTGTTAAAACGTTGCGAGAAATTGGTAAAGAAGCAATTCAATTAAGTTAATTTAATTTATTATATGTCAAATAAAATACAATTAAAAATTGACGAGATGCATTGCGAGTCGTGCGAGAAAATTCTCAAGGATGAATTATCAGAAATAACCGGTGTTAGCAATATTAAGATAAGCGCGCCCAATGGCTCCGGTGAACTGGAAGTGTTGCCAGGGGTTTCGGATGAGGTGATTATTCAAGCGATTGCTAAAGCTGGGTATCAAGCAACGATTGTTAGCCGTGTGAGCGAGCCAATACCACAAATTGTTGATACTTTTGAGAAAAAGACCGTGGCCAAGGACGCCCCGTTTAGAGTGAAACTTGAATCGGTTGTTGAAGCCGACGGTTCTTTTGGCACGGAAAACGGTCAGCCGAATTTTACAGGTAAAGTCACTCATAAAAAACACGGTGAATTCGAAGTGCCGGAAGGTCGAACCGATGTTGGTGGCTTGGTCGATGAATTAATTCAATCTTCCAAGATTGGGCAGTTGTTTAATATTTTTTCTAACCAGACAGTGACAGAAAAACCTCGTTTAAGTGTCGGTTTATCGGATCGTCAAGAATTACAAACCGTTGGAGTTTCTAAAGAAAAGAAAGATGAACAAATCCAATTGGCCATTTCCGGAATGCATTGCGCGTCGTGTGCCGGTCTGATTGAACGCGGATTGAAAAAGGTCTCCGGTGTTAAAACTGTGAATGTCAACTTTGCGGCCGAAAAAGCTCGGGTGGTTTTTGATACTTCACTTGCGTCAGCCGATCAACTTATTAAAGCGGTGGAAAAGTCCGGTTATAAAGCCCGCTTAGCTGGTACCGGTGATCCCGAAGTTGAACGACAACAACGAGAAAATGTTATCAAAGGATATTTCAAGCGGTTTTTGTGGAGTTTGATTCTTAGCTTGCCAATGTTGTATTTCATGCTTTTAGATTTTTTCTCATTCCTGCCAGGTCGAGATATCTTTTTTCCGTATATTGGTTTAGTTTCGCTTATTCTTACTCTACCTGTTCAGTTCATTATTGGCGCCGGTTTCTATAAGGGTATGTGGAGCAGCCTGCGAATGAAAACGTTTAACATGGACAGTCTTATTGCTATCGGTACCAGTACAGCCTTCTTTTACAGTCTCGTACAATTCATTATCTATGTCGTTCAAACCGGTAGTATTATTGGCTTGAATGGTGAAAAAATTCCGGAGCTTTATTTCGAGACCGCGGCTTTCTTGATTACTTTTGTTATTCTTGGCAAATGGTTGGAAGCTAAAACCAAAGGCCGAACTTCAGATGCGATTAAAAAACTGATGGGTCTGCAAGCGAAAACCGCTCGTGTGATAAAAAATGGCGTGGTTGCGGAATTATCAATCGATCAAGTAGTGACTGGCGACACGGTTGTTGTCCGTCCTGGTGAAAAAATTCCTGTAGATGGTCAGGTTAGTAAAGGTCAATCAAGTGTTGACGAATCAATGATTACCGGTGAGAGTTTGCCAGTGGAAAAAAATGTTGGTGATAAAGTCATTGGTGCGACCATTAACAAACACGGTAGCTTCGAATTCACGGCCACTAAAGTTGGTAGTGAAAGCACTTTGGCGCAAATTATTAGAGTAGTTGAGGAAGCTCAAGGTTCCAAAGCGCCAATTCAAGCATTTGCTGATAAAATTTCCGCTTATTTTGTGCCGATTGTTATTGGCCTGGCGATTTTGACTTTCCTGGTTTGGTTTTTCTTGCTGGGTGCCAGTCTTAGTTTTGCTTTGATGGCCTTTACTTCGGTTATTGTTATCGCTTGTCCTTGCGCTCTTGGCCTTGCAACGCCGACGGCGATTATGGTTGGTACTGGCAAGGGTGCGGAACACGGTATTCTTATTAAAGGCGGTGAACCATTAGAGGCCGCTTGTAAGATTAAAGTAGTAGTTTTTGATAAGACCGGAACTTTAACCAAGGGTCAACCGGAAGTTACTGATGTGGTTGGTGTTGAAATGTCTGACGAAGAAGAAATTGTGGCCATTGCCGCAAGCCTAGAAAAACTCTCTGAACATCCACTGGCCGAAGCCATTGTTAAACACGCCGAAGAGGAAACTATTATTTTGAGCGAGGCGACTGATTTTCGAGCTATTCCCGGACGTGGCGTGGAAGGAAAAATACACGAAGTCAAATATTATTTCGGCAATCGTAAATTAGTGACTGACGTGGTTGGTTTACCGTCCTTGTCTTTGGAAAAAATCGAACGTAAGATTCGTAAGTTGGAAGAAGGCGGTAAGACTGTGATGATTCTGACTTCGGAAAAAGAAATTCTTGGTTTGATTGCCGTGGCTGACACGATTAAAGAAACTACAGTCGAGGCGGTGCGAGCTTTGCAAGATCGTCGTATTGAAGTCTTCATGATAACCGGCGATAATCGACGCACGGCCGAAGCCATTGCTCGCCAAGCCGGAATTAAAAATGTCTTGGCCGAAGTTTTACCAGAAGACAAAGCCAACGAAGTAAAAAAACTGCAAGGAACTGGTATTAGAGTGGCTATGGTTGGTGATGGTATCAATGACGCTCCGGCTTTGGCTCAAGCCGACCTTGGAATCGCCATGGGCTCAGGTACTGATGTGGCCATGGAAACCGGCGGTATTGTCATAATCAAAAACGACTTGCGCGATGTCCTAACCGCCATTCAACTTAGCCGCGAAACCATGGGTAAAATCAAACAAAACATGTTTTTTGCCCTCTTCTACAATGTTATCGGAATTCCCATTGCCGCTCGGGTATTCATTGGTCTTGGTTTAGTTTTGAAGCCGGAGCTGGCTGGTTTGGCTATGGCTTTAAGTTCAATATCGGTGGTTTCCAACTCATTGTTCTTGCGTGGTTTTAAGCCAGGGAAACATAATTGGCTTTCCTTAACGGCACCAGTTGTAATGTCCATTCTTTTTACTGTTGTTTTCTTCCTTTTTGCACGATTGAGTAGAATGGAGTAAAAACCAAAAGGCGCAATTCGGCCATTAAAAACCATCAGATTTTTCTGATGGTTTTTAACTTTTAATTTCAAGAACGATAAAAAGTGTTATAATTAAAATGGTTCTTCCGACTTTCTTATGGGTAAGTCGGTTCGCGACAGTGTCTCCCCCCACCCCGACCCTCCCCCGTATGCCATAAACAGAAGGGCATGCGTGGGAGGGAGAAGGTGACAGAAACTCTGATATCATAATTGTACTAACACTGTCTCTCCCTCCCACGTATGTCTTTTTATCTTTCATACGGGGGAGGGTCGGGGTGGGGGCTGATACTGGCTTGGGAGGTTTACCCACAGGAAAGTCGGAAGAACCATTAAAATAATCGGTCAACTTTTATGACTGCTATCTTTCAATATTATCTGATAAGCCGATAGAAAAATTTTAGAGAATTCTATGGAAAACAAAATCATGGTTAAAAAATCATCGGGTGAACTTCAGGTTTTTTCTCGAGAAAAATTACAGCGTTCGCTTGAAAAATCCGGAGTCGATTCAATAATTGCCGATGAAATTGTTGAAAGAATTTCACGACAACTTTATGAAGGTATTCCCACAAAAGTCATTCACGTTCGAACACTGGCCATGCTAAAAAGTTATAAAAAATCTTTTGCCGCTCGGTACAACCTCAAGCGAGCTCTTTTTGCTTTGGGACCGAGCGGTTTTCCATTTGAAAGATATGCCGCGCGTTTGTTTGACGCGATGGGTTACACCACAAAGGTTGGGGTTATTCTTCCTGGAAAATGTGTGCATCATGAAGTTGATGTGGTTCTTACAAAAGGTTCCTCTCAAGGATTTGCCGAATGCAAATTTCATAATTTGCCAGGAATGAATTGCGGCGTAAAAACTCCATTATATGTTTTTGCGCGATTTGAAGATATTTGTGAACACGATGGAACATCTTTTAAGGGCGATCGTGATCGTGAAGGCTGGCTTGTGACCAATACGCGATTTTCTGACGACGCTTTGGCTTACGGTTCATGCGTCGGTTTGAAACTTCTTGGTTGGAATACCGGACCGCTCGGCGAAAGTCTTGAAAGGATTATTGATGTTCGCAAGCTGCATCCGGTCACTTGTCTTTTGTCGCTTAATCGCGAACAAAAAAGAAAATTGCTTGATCAAGGCATTGTCCTGTGCCAAGATCTTGTTAGAAAAATAACCAACGATAATTCTTTGCTTCCTAAAGAAATTGCGACTAAAGTTATGGCCGAGGCTAACGAACTTTGTAAACATACTTCCTATGCAACATGATCAAATGAATCACCGAGGCGTTAAATCAGTGCCAGAAAAATCTGAAAACAAAACAGAAACGGTTCATACAAGTCCCGATCATGACATGCAAAAAATGAGTCATACTGATCACGAAGCGGCTATGACCAATCCAATGATGGCCGAAGCCATGGAGGCTGACATGCGGCGTCGTTTTTTGGCGGCTTTGATTTTGTCATTACCGGTTTTTCTTTATTCGCCGGTCGGTGAGTCATTTTTTGGCGCGTTACCAACGCCTATTCCTGTCGGTTGGCTTTTGTTTATTCTCACGACTCCGATTGTTTTTTGGGCCGGTTCGATTTTTATCACCGGTACTTTTTACGCTCTTCGAAAACGCAAATTAGATATGTCGGTTCTGATTGCTACTGGCGTGCTCGCCGCTTACGGTTTTAGCGTCTTTTTAATTTTGACGGTTGGCGGTGAAACATTCTTTGAGGCGGCTGCGCTTTTGGTGACTTTTGTCCTTTTTGGTCATTGGATGGAAATGAAATCACGGCGTGGTACCTCGGATTCGCTTCGAGCTTTGTTTAGTCTCGTGCCCCCGAAAGCTTTAGTTGTTCGTGATGGCCAACCAACGGAGATTCTCACCTCGGAAATTATTCTTGGTGATATTGTTGTTCTTCGACCTGGCGATAAGGTTCCGGTAGACGGTAAGGTTATCGAAGGTGAGTCATCAGTTGATGAATCGTTGGTAACCGGCGAATCGCTTCCTGTTAGTAAAACAATCGAGGATCAGGTGGTTGGCGGTTCGATCAATCAAAACGGCATGATAAAGTTTTCCGCCGAACGGATTGGCAGTGATACGGTTTTGGCTCGTATAATTGCCCTTGTGGAAAAAGCCCAGAATTCTAAAGCCCCAGGACAGCGGATTGCCGACAAAGCGGCTGCCTATCTTGTGATTTTGGCGATAGTTTCCGGCGTTGTTACGTTTTTTAGTTGGATATTTATTGGTAAAGTTGATCTTGTTACCGCGTTGACGTTCGCGGTTTCTGCCATTGTTATAGCTTGTCCGGACGCTCTTGGTTTGGCAACGCCAACCGCCGTGGCTGTTGGTACTGGAATTGGCGCACGGCGTAACATTCTTATTAAAGACGCGACAACTCTTGAATCGGCTTCAAAAATTCAAGTGGTGGCGATGGATAAAACCGGGACATTGACTGAAGGAAAACCCAAGGTGAAAGAGGTGTTCGTGGTTTCCGGTTTTCAAGAAAACGAAATTATTGGTTTGCAAGCCGCGGCTGAAGCCGGATCAAATCACCCTGTCGGGTTGGCGATTCTCGGTTACGTAAAAGAAAAAGGTGTTATCTTGCCAACCGATATACAAAAATTTGAAGCGCTAAAAGGGTTCGGGGTTAGTGCTGTAGTGGGTGGAAAAAACATTCTTGTTGGTACCGATCGACTTATGACCAATCGTGGTATTGATCTTACGCCAGTTGCAGAAGTTATGAACCGCATGGTCGAACGAGGCGAGAGCGTTAGTATTTTAAGTGTCGGTGAAAAAGTTGCGGCTATTATTAGCGTGGCCGATGTTGTTCGTACATCAGCAAAACAGACGGTCGATGGATTGCGTAAACTTGGTATCGAAACCGTTATGATCACCGGAGATCATGAAGGTGTAGCCAAAGCCGTGGCCGATCAACTCGGAATTAAACGATATTTTGCTCGTGTTTTACCCGAAGAAAAAGCGAGCTATGTAAAAAAACTTCAAGACGAAGGAAAATTTGTGGCTATGGTTGGCGATGGTATTAATGACGCACCGGCACTAGCTCAAGCAAATATTGGTATCGCTATCGGCGCCGGTACCGATGTGGCGATCGAAACGGCCAATATTGTCCTTATGAAATCTGATCCGGCAGATATTCTTGCGGCCATAAGACTTTCCAAAGCCACGGTTGTCAAAATGAAACAAAATTTATTTTGGGCGGCAATTTATAATGTTCTAGCTATTCCGGTTGCTGCCGGAGTTTTTTACACATCTTTCGGCTGGATTTTGCGTCCAGAAATTTCCGCTTTGCTCATGTCGGCCTCGTCAATTATTGTGGCAACTAATGCAGTGGCCTTACGACGGATAGAAAAGCGACTTATATAAGCGGCTATGGCCTTGTCTTCGATTTTTGTGGTGTTGAATTCGTTGAGGTTGAGGAAATAAATCCACAGGTTTTTATCCACAGACTATAGTTGACCCTCTCGATAGGCTCGGGGTCAACCCTGAGCGCGGTCGTCTTTCGATTCCTCAAGGCGACCCTGAGCTCTTCGATCATTCAATTGGCTTCATGGTCGCCTTGAGGGATTCGAAAGGCGATTGGCCTCAGAGCTCCCTGAGTGATAATCGAAGGGAGGCGGCTCGAAGGGGTCGAAGGGGTGACAAAAAGTTAATTTTGTGATGAAATGAAATTAACCTGGTGAGGTTCAATAAGAGCCTTAACTCCTGGTGTCAACAAAATAACTCCAAGGGGAAATCAAAAAAACCCAAGGAGTTATTTTGTTTATCAATATGTCGGCTAAATGGGCTCGTGGAGGTAATGATAACCTCACCCGGGTTGACACCAGGAGATGCGAGTTTTCCGCCTTCGCCAAGGCTACGGCGGATCCTCCGTAGCTTTAGCAAAGGAGGAGATTCTCGCCGAGTCCACCAGACAGTTGTCTGAATATAAAAGCCGACTCCAAGCATCCTCGCCGTCGAAAGATGGCGGGGATTGCTTTTTGAAAATAAAAAAACACCCTCCGCGAGAACCGAAGTCCTTCGAGCGGAAGGTATGGAAGAGGAAGATTACCGAATCGGAGTGAAGTTGAGCCAGACCCGGATCATTTTACCGGTGGAGCCGTCGTAGTTGACGAGTGACTTAGTGCTTGATTTGAAACAGTACGGGTTTCCGTATTCGATCACGGTGCCGTCTCCTTGCTCGGTTTCAGCGACAGTGCGGATGTTGTCGATGGCCAGAAGTTCTGAACCGTCCGTACACAGTCTTGTGATGAGGTCATCAACACGAGCTTTACCCAGAGGCTGCCAGACGACTTTGTTCGTGGCTAAGGTCACGACGCGGTCATAAGTGGTGCCACCACCCGTAATCGGCCTCGTGGATTTGACTCGACCGTCCCGAAGGATATCGGTTTCCACGAGTCCTTGCGTGGGAATCACACAGAGAATCTCTTTGGCCTCGGTGTCGGTTGTACTGAACCCGAGTACGGTACCAGCTTTACCGACCGAGTAGCAGTATTCGTTGAAGGTCATGTAGTCGTAGGGGGTGGCCGGTGAGGTCTCGTCCCATGATCCGATTATGTTGGTCAAGGATAGAGAAGGTGTGAAACCCTTGGTGGAAGTGACGATAGTGAGGATGCCGAAGGCGAAAAAGGCGGCGAGAAGTAAGTTTACGATGCGACTGTTCATTGTGTTTGCTCTTGTGAAATTGTGAAGAGGTTGAACCACAAGAAATTGTGGCTTTTCTTTTTATCACAAAAAAACCAAAGCGTCAAGCTTTGATTTTTGGTTATTTTTGGTTTTTGGCTGGGTTGAGGGATTTTAATCGGATCACGATAGGGACGATCGTGCTTATCGTGACGCAGAACTGTTTGATGTAAGCGGCGATCGCCGCTTACATCAAACAGTTTTACCATCATCCTCGTCTCCTAAAAACTGCTGCCACACAAAACAACGTCGTCCCCGCGAGCACAATCGACGCCCCCGACGGCAAATCAAATTGAAATGAGACGAGCAAACCCGCAAGGATCGTAATCTCTGCAATGATAATTGATAAAATAAAATATTGTCGAAAATTTTTCGAAAGCAAGCGACTGGTGGCTGGCGGAAGAATAAGCAGAGCCGAGACAAGAACGATGCCGAGCATCTTCACTCCCAGAACCGTTGCCAGAGCCAAAGAAACGTACAAAAGAAAAGTATGCCACTTCACTTTAACTCCGGCCACAGCCGCGCTTTCCTCGGTCAGCGACATGAAAGTTAATCCGCGGAACGAGGCAAAAAGCCAAACAAGAATCACTGCGGTGATTCCGGCCGTTATCCACAAATCAATATTTTGAATCGAAAGAATACTGCCGAATAAATATGAGACAAGATCAGGTTGATAACCAGGCGTAAATCGCATGAGCACAACGCCAAGCGCCATGCTGGCGGTGAACAAAATACCGATAATCGAATCAGTGGGGAGCCTTACCTTTCTTTCCAAGAAAAAAATAAAAGCCGCGACAATCAACGCCCAAACTAAAGCGACCGGAAGCGGGGTTAATCCGGCAAGTAAAGCAATAGCAATACCGGCGAGCGAGGCGTGAGCGATTCCGTCGCCAAAAAAAGCCATGCGTCTAAGTGTCACGTAAACTCCGAGGCAGGCTAAAAGTAGGCCGAGTAGTAGTCCAGCGATTATGGCGCGTTGGAGGAAGGGGTAGGTTAGGAGTTCTAGGAGGTTCATATTCGGATTCTAGGGGACTAAGGTTGGCTTGGTATGATTGGTATTCGGGGACTAAAGGGGACTAATCATGATGATGTTGATGGTGTTCGTAGAGCGAATGGTGAGAGCCAAATAGTTCACCCATGGATTTTTGAGTCAAAGCTTTTTTTGGCGGGCCAGAGCAGAGTAATTTTTTATTTAAGCACAATACTTGATCAACCAAACAAGAAATCATGGCGATATCGTGCGAGACCATTAGAATTGTGGTGTGATGTTCTTTATTTAAATGTTCGATAACATCATGCACCGCGGTTTCGCCAACAACATCGATGCCGGTTGATGGTTCGTCGAGGAATAGAATAGCCGGATCATTTAAAATCGCTTGAGCGATTAAAATCCGTTGCAATTGTCCGCCGGAAAGGTTGCCTAATCGTTTGTGAAGAATTAACGGAGTCAAGCCAACCTCTTTAACAACAGTTGAAATTCGCGAGGACGAGCATTTGACCCCAAGCGCCAAACGCAAAAATTCTTCCACAGTGATCGGAAAATCGCGATCAAAAGCAAAGCGCTGCGGCACATAACCGACGCGGCCGCGGACTTCGTGAAAATGTTGGCCGAGGATTAGAGCTTCACCGCGAAAGGGAACCAGGCCGAGCAGGGCCTTCATCAAAGTTGTTTTGCCTGAACCGTTTGGCCCGACAATGGCCGCGACTGCGCCTTGCTCGACAGAAAAAGAAACATTGTCAACCGCGGCATGTTCGCCGTAGATGACACTTAAATTTTCCGCGAAAATCGCCGGTGTATTCTTATTGATTGTTTTGGAGAGTCGAGGCATTTGTCTTCATTAAATTAATATATGAATCGTAAGGAACCACGCCGCCGATGTCGTCAAGCACTTTCAGTTTGACATTGTAGTCATTGGCAAAGGTTTCAAAACCGGTAATACTCATTTGCGGTTCGTAATAAAGTGTCTTAACATTCGCTTCTTTGATTTTTGAAACCAGCGCGGCCAGATACTGCGGCGTTGGTTCGCGACCGGCCGTTGGTTCAAAAGTTCCGGCCACGGTTAAACCATACTCACTAGCAAAATAATACCATGCGTCGTGAAAAGTGACGATGTTTTTGTTCAGGATATCTTTCAGATTAACGCGAATTTCCGCGTCCGTTTCATCGAGGTTCTGTAAGTATGTTTTTAAATTGTCGGAAAAAGTTTGTGTCTGTTCGGGAAAACGCACAGTCAAGTCATCAGCAATCGTCGCAGCGATAATTTTGGCGTTGGGAACAGTCAGCCAATAATGTGGATCAAAAGGACCGTCCTCAATATCTGTTGATTCTCGAAGTGTAACGCCTTTATCAACTAAAACAATTTCTGCCCCAACATCTTCGACTAAAACCGTTGACCAGTCGTCGATTTGATGACCAATGGCATAAACTGCCCGCGCCCCGCTTAATTCTTTAAGTAAGGAAGGCGATGGCTCGAAAGAGTGAGCGTCTGTGCCCGGCGGAAGAATAAGCGTAACTTTCACCGCGTCGCCGGCAACATTTTTGGCAATATCGTAAACCGGAAAAATTGTCGCCGCCACGCTCGGCTCGGTGTTTTTCGAGAGCTTCGGGAGGGTGGCAAACAAAACAACCAACCCGCCGACCAGCAAGGTGACAATTAAAAAGAAGATTAGCGAGCGCAGGTGGTTTTTCATATCAAAAACATTATAGCATATCTGCCTTTACACAATCATCTTTCTTTGTTATACTTCCTTTGTTAATAATTTATTTCCCTTTAAATCCTAACATCCTCTTTTTTGGAATTTGGGATTTGCGGTTCGACCGGGCTCACCGCCCTGAGTCCAATCGAAGGGGAATTTGGAATTTTCGACATAGATATGGGAATGAGAAAGAAATCACGCACCATTTGGAAAGCGAAACGCAAGGTTGATGAGGGTAAAATTCGTAAAGCCAAGGCCATTCGGTTGACTAAAGCCGCGGCGGCCAAGAAGAAATAATCTTTAGGGATTTGGGTTTGGGGTTTGGGGAAGGAAGATTTTTTGAAAAGATAATAACAGCCATCCCTAAACCCTAAACCCCAATCCCCCAAACAAAACAAAAATTCCTCGATTGCTCGAGGAGTTTTTGTTGCGCGCTTAGAAGCGCGGCTTGCGCTTGCGATTGCACTCGCGGCAATAAATCTTGCCGTAGGTGCCGTCTTCCTTGATGGAAGGTTGAAACGGCAGCTCTGTGATAGCAATGCCGCAATCAGCGCAGGTCAGGTTCAACGCCGAGACATCATTCATCTGGCGAGGACCCCGATTCTGGAAGTCGTTCATATTTGGTATGACCTCAATTTGAATTAGAGGTTATCGTGTGGTTGAAGCGAACGACCCCTCGACTTATGGGATCCGCCTAACTTTGGATAACTGACGATATATTACCACAAACTGGGTTTTTTGTCAACCTTCGGCTCGAAGGTTGACCCTGAATCGGGTCGAAGGGTCAACTTTTTGCTAATTTGTTTGGTTTGTGTGAGTTTTTCTGATAAAAAATTCCGACACCTCATTTCTCGAAGCAAGCTTCGGAATTTGCGATGTCGGAGTGTGAGGCGAGACTAGTAACGAGAACGAGTGACTCCTTGGTTGCGAAGCAGGATTTGTCTTTTCGTTCCGTAGACGTGATCAACATCATCGTTCGGCAGGATGATAGCGCCATACCCGTTTGAGGTGCCGCGGCTGGCGAATTGCGGACGTTCCTTCTTCCACCGAGCGTGTTCGGCCTCAAGGTGGAAGCCGATTATGAAGGTGTTCTTCCAGCTCTCGAAACCCATGGCCGTCGGCAGATGAAACTGCCAGCTGGCCACTCGCGCCTGATCGTCACGGCTGAAGGCGGCGAGGAGTTGCGATTGCTCGCATGGCTTACCGAAGGCACAGGAAAGTTCGGGGATGTATCGTCTGTTTCCTGTCAGGTTGGCCCAAACACCACCCCCCTCTTCATAGTGTCCTTGTGAAACTAAATCTGCGATTTGGTGACCAAACTCTTGTGTTGGAATTTTCAATCGAGCACAGAACAGATTAGTCAATCTGTACCACATGAGCGGTATGGGCCACACTTTATGCGGTTCGATGGCGGAAACTTCTTTCCAATCGATTGCGGCGATAAGTTCACACATGGGTTTGGGAAAGCGTCCTTGAACGAAGTTTTTGTCTTGCAGTTTCGTGATCGTGTCATCTCCGTTGAATTCTGTCCAAGCGCGCGCTAGATCCATCATGCCGAAGGTCAACTCAGGGTCGATCATGAACACCGTGTATGGCGACGTCTGTTCGAACGGAACTTCTTCGCCGGTGATCATGTAGCCGGGCTTTTCAAGGGCGCGGCGAAGTTCTTTGGCCGCGAACAGTTTGTTGTCGCGTTCAAACTTGGCCAGCAGGCTCAGCATGACGCAGTATTCTGCCGCTCGTTTACTCCATGTATCGACCACGCGTCTTCGTGATGGCGCGCCGTTTAGACAAAAGTCGAACAGCGAACCGATGGACTGGCCGAGCATGCCGCGCGCATGGCCGAAGGCCCTGTTGCCGAGCAGGGCTTGGCGCAGTTCTTCGAGCTGTTCTTCACGGGAAACTTCAGGCACTTGAGGATTGGACATTGCGTCCTCCCATCTCTCTGAAGAAGCGTTTCCTGAGAAACGCCATTGAACTCGTTCGGTTCACCACGAACCTCACGAGGCGCCTCCTGAGAGGCAAAAGAGCGGAAGGCAAGATTATCAGGAAAGAATAAGTTTAGCAAGGGCTGTCATAGTCGTGTCATAGTCGTATCCTCGAAAGATTCAAAGTTTGCTATAATATCTATATATGCTTCAAACCGACCTTTTATTTCTCGCCAAACTGATTGACCCGGACATGTTTATGTTTTTTGTTTTCGGTCTGGCCGCGGTTTTGATTTTGTTATTGCGGAAGACGCCGCGAACAAAAGCCACAATTATTGTTCTGGCCATACTTGAAGTTCTATTCGCCTGGAAGGTCGCCCTCGGCCTGGCTGTTCCGGCTATTCATTTTGTTCCGGAAAAATTTGAACAATTGGCCATTCTATTTATTTGGCATCACTGGATTCTTTTGGCACCAATTCCGATTTTCCTCGCCGCGGCGATTATTGTTCTGGCCATTTACCGCGAACGAATCACCGAAGACCACGCCGCGGTCTATCGTCGCCTGACCATTTTCTCTGTCCTGGCCGCGTTTGTTTTGTTTGCGATTTCGGTTATTGAAAGTATTTTTTAAGCCGGTCTCAAATTGTATACGAATCTACGAATCTGGCTACGAAACTACAAATTTGTTTTATTTAGCATATGCAATTTTTCAAACCCCGAATCCACGAATCAATCGCCATCGCCGCCATCCTGGCCGCGGCGATAACTTTGCACGGGCTCTGGATTGCCAACTTGTTGATTACCCGATCGCCTTTTGTGAGCGGCTTTTTTTACGGTTCATCCGAAAAAGGCGCGGTGTCGAGTTTGTATATTTTTGGTCTGCTTTTGTTTTTAGTCGGCTGGTGTGTTCTGTCCCTGATTTTCAAAGGCCGCGATTGTTCGCACTATCGCGAAAGCGCTTTTTGGTTTTTTGTGGCCAGCGCGATTATCTTTTTTGTTATGACTTTACCGATGGTGTTTGGGTTTGTACTATGAAGAAAAAAGTTTTTAAATTTAAAACTTTTAGGGTTTTATCCGAGGCGGCTCGGATTTTAACGTTTGTCGGAAAACACGGTGGCGACAAAAATTGGGTCGAAATTAAAATAACCGGAACGACCAAAGCAAAGACAAAAACTTCACAAGTTTTATTTAAATTAAGGGCTGGAAAATTTATTGAGATTAAGAAAGGCAATGGACGGTCAATGGTTCGATTAACCAAAAAAGGAATCATTGAATTTTACAAACTTGAATTGGTTTTGGCCGATGAGTTACCAAAAGGCCTTCAATGTTTAGTAGTTTTTGATATTCCGGAAATCAGATCTGGTTTAAGGGATTTACTTAGACTTTTTCTTAAAGAGAATTGCTTTTTTCCTTTTCAGAAGAGTGTTTGGATTTCCCCGTTTGATATGGTTGAAATTTTAAGAAAGATTTTTGTTGCTTGGGAAATAGAGGATTTAGTTAAAGTTTTTGTGGTTTATGATAGTTATGTTTCCAAATAACTGCGATCACCGGTTATTTGGAAACTTATTTTTGTTCCAAAACAACTGTGATCACCTGTTGTTTTGAAACTTATGTCTCGAGCCATCCTTCAAATTCGTCCGCAAACCGTTGAAGAGGCGTTTTTGTATATCAAAAATCTTTTTAAAAAAAGAAAGTTTTATAAAGATAACGGATACGCTATAGACATTCCGGAAAATCCGATTTTCACCGCAGTCTTTAATAGCCCCAACGAAACCTTTGAAGAAAAAGAAAATGAATTGAAGAAAATTTTTACTGAAGAACTCTATCCTAAATTGTATTTTTCTATTGCCTTATCTGAATGCGAAAAAATTAAACCGATGGTTTCTGAACGATTAGCGAAAATCGCCGCGCGGCCCGGATTTAATTTGTTGGATAGATACACTATTGTTTTGACGCCGTATGGTCCGGGCGGCTCATATGATCTTAGTGGAATAATAGTAATAAAAATGAATAGTCAGAAGCCGTATTTGGAGAGGATAATTCACGAAGCCACGCATATCGGCGTTGAGCATGAGGTTTTAGAAAAGAATTTAAGTCACGCGGAAAAAGAAAAGTTGGTTGAAGATATCTGTCGAAATGGGTGAAGGCCTTGAATCCAACCCTCCTTTTTGCTAATGTTGGCTAGTAATTAAGCCAATATTTTTTTCCGCCTTTGCTCCGTCAATAATGGAGCTTTGGCGAGACTTTGTATGCAATTTTTTGTTAAACGAGGGGAGGTAAGCGAAGCTAAAGGCGATTTGTTAATCGTCAATGTTTTTGAAGAGCAAAAGGAAGTAAAAGGCGCCACGGCAGCTGTCGACAAAGTCATGAACGGTCTGCTTAGCTCAATTATTAAAGAGGATCATTTCGAAGGCAAGCTCGGCGCCTGTCTTTTGGTTCGTCCGAACAATAAATTATCATTCAAGCGTGCGTTACTGGTCGGCCTTGGCAAGAAAAAAGATTTTTGTGAAGAGTCGGTTCGTCAGGTTGCGGCGGTTAGCATGAACGAAGCAAAAAAACTTCAGGTAAAAAAGATTGTTTCAATTTTACATGGCGCCGGGCACGGCGGACTTCCAGCCAAGCTTTGTGCCAAGGCGATTGTTGAAGGTGCGATGCTCGCGGCTTATGATTTCAACAAACATAAAAGTGAGAAAAAGAAGATAGCACCAGAAATTTTTGAAATCATCACGCACGACGCGCGACACGCCCGCGAGGCTGAGAAGGGAATTAGACTCGGAAAAATTTATGCCGAAGCAACGATTCGCGCCCGTGATTTAGTTAACGAGCCAGCCTCACATATGCGACCGGTCGATTTGGTTAACGCGGCCAAACTTGTCGCCCAGGCGAGCAAAGGAAAAATCAAAATCAAAATTTTCGACCGTGCGGCTTTGACTCGAATGGGCGCTGGTGGAATTCTGGCCGTGGCTCGCGGTTCTGATCATGAGCCATTTTTGGCACACTTGACTTACAAACCAGTTGACGCGAAAAAGAAAATCGCTTTGGTCGGCAAGGGTCTAACTTTTGACTCTGGCGGCATCTCTCTTAAACCAAGTGATGCCATGGTTACCATGAAATGCGACATGGCCGGCGCGGCTGCGGTTATCGGCGCCTTTTCCGTTTTAACCGAATTGAAACCGAAGATGGAAATCCACGGCATTTTCGCGGCTTGCGAAAACATGCCGTCCGGTAAAGCTTTGGTGCCCGGTGATATCGTTTACACTATGAGCAAAAAAACGGTAGAAATTTTGAACACCGATTGTGAAGGCCGAGTCACTCTTGCTGACAGTCTTTTTTATGCGACCAAGCTGAAACCCATGATGATTATTGATCTCGCCACTTTGACCAGCTCTTGCATGTCGGCTCTTGGAGAAGAGATAGCCGGGGTCATGTCCAATAAATCGGAATTGGCTAAAAAAGTTTTAGCCGCGGCCAAAGAAGCCGGCGAGAAAATGTGGGAATTGCCGCTCGAGGAAAATTACAAGCCGCTCGTAAAATCCGAATATGCCGACTTGAAAAATTTAGGCGGCAAATACGGCGGAGCGTTGACCGCCGGCCTCTTTCTCCAAGAATTTGTCGGCGAAATCCCATGGGCTCACCTCGACATCGCCGGCCCGGCCTTTGCCGAACGGCCGCTTAATTCTTATACTAGATTGGGTGGGACTGGGTTTGGAGTGAGGACTTTGTTGGAGATGATAAGAGAATAATAAAAACAAATTTTAAAGGTCGTATGAATATTTATCTGGACGAATCTTATAATCTTCAGAAAAACAAAGGGAAAATGTTTATAAGTATTAACGGTTTTGCTGTTCTTGACGATAAGGTGTTGCGGAAGCGGTGGAAAAATATAAGAAGGCCCTACACGAAAATAAAACGGCGTGTTCACGCCACTGATTCCTGTTTTGAAAAGTTGCGAGAAAAAAGTATAAAAATGCTGGGCAGACACGATGTGAATATACTTTCAATTTTTCAACTTTCTCAAGAAATACCTCACGACTACTTCAACGAGCAGGGAATAAAATTTGATCAAGTTTATGTTGCTTTGCTCAAAAAATTGTTTTACGACTTATCCCTCGGTGAATATAAATATGTCCGCATAGTCATCGATGCCAGAAAGCACAAAGGCGGCATCCTCGGTGAAAAGAAATTTAGAAAAGAGATTGAATGTTTTCTTTCTGATAGTTTTTCTTCAACGCATTGCGCGTTTAAACTCACTCCTTCCTACGCTGATATTTTACTCGAACTTGCCGATTTCATCTCAAACACTTTTTATAAAGAGTACCAGCATAATTCTGAACATATATTTGAAAAGTTAGGATTTCGATTAGTACAAATCAAAAACCCGCTCTAGGAGCGGATCTTGTAAGAGCCTTTTGGGAATGTCTTTGTTTCAACGGGATGTTCCGGAACGAGAACGCCCTCCACAAAGCTTTACCCTAAGGACTTATCTTGCAATAATATATTCTCATAAGTGAGAGGTTTTGTCAAATGTCAGTTTATTCTTTGCCGAGCGGCCGTTTAATCCTTATACTAGGTTAGGCGGGACCGGGTTTGGGGTGAGGACGATTTTGGAGATGAATAGAGAATAATATATTTTTTAAGAAAGAAAAAAGGCCGTCGCGTCTTGGACACGAACGACCCATGAAGGAGTAGGACTGTCACGGCTATTTGCCGTTAACGGAGGATAACAAGGCCTCGGCTTTCGCCAGATGGTAGTTCGATAGTTCGCCGAGCAAAGTTTCGTCTGGGATGTCTTGGAACTTCATGCCGGGGTTCTCGCGCACGATGACCTCGCGGGCGAGGCCGAGATGCGTAAATGTCCCTATCGGCAAAAGGCTAATCGATGCTAGGGCAAGCGCTCTTTCCGATACATCTTTGTATGTCCCTACGGTACGCAAGGCGGCCTCCAGTTTTTTGTTCGAGTTTTCCTTGGACCAGAACGAAGTAAAAGTAGTATTTTTTTTAGTTTCCGTCAAGCCCAAAGCCTAACATATTCACACCCCAAAACTCAATTTACCATTGTCAGAAAAGCGCCTTTGAAGTATAGTAAAGGCGCTTTTATGGACGAAACTGACACTAAAAAACCAAAAAAATCAGTCTCGGATGCCGCATATTATCGTTTTGCTATGCGCGTTATGGGGGATTTTAGCGTAAGCATCGCTGTGCCGGCGGTTATTGCGGCTTTTGTCGGGATTTGGCTTGATCGCAAGCTCGGCACCACGCCTTGGCTCATGTTTATCGGCCTGGCCGCGGCGTTTGCTTCCACTTATTTGGTTATAAAAAAGAAAGCGTCTGATTACGCCAAACAGTTTGATAAGCTCGGAAAGGAAGACAAAGTATGATTTCCGTAGCAGCTGAAAAAATTTTTGAAATCGCGGGTTTTCCCATTACCAATTCCATGATCAATGCCTGGATCGGCATTGTCATCTTTTTGATCGTCGGATTGATTGTGCGAAAAAAGGCCTCGCTCGCCCCCCGCGGTTTTTTGAATCTTATTGATTTTACTATTGAGGCCTTGCTCGCCAAAGCCGAAGAAGTGGTGGGCGATCGCGAAAGAACAAGAAAATTTTTCCCCATTTGCGCTTCGCTATTCCTCTTTATTCTGCTTTCCAACTGGCTGGGCCTGTTTCCGGGTGTCGGTTCGATCGGTATTTGGAAGATTGAGGAAGGCGCGCGGGTTTTGGTTCCAATTTTCCGCCCGCTGACCAGTGATTTGAATTTCACTTTAGCCATCGCGATTTTTTCCGTGGCCATGGCTCATATCTTTGGGTTGCTTTCGCTTGGTTTTGTCGCTTATGTGAGCAGGTTTATAAATTTTCGCGGAATTTTTCGCGCTTTCAAGCACGGCCCTATGGCAGTTATGGTTTCTTTGGTTGAATTCTGCGTTGGTCTGCTCGAAATCGTCAGTGAATTTGCCAAAATGCTTTCACTCTCGCTTCGGTTATTCGGAAATATTTTCGCCGGCGAGGTGCTTTTGACGGTTATCTACATGTTGGTTTCATTTGCCGTACCGCTGCCGTTTATGTTTTTGGAACTTTTGGTCGGAGCCATTCAAGCGACTGTCTTTGCTATGTTGACTCTGGTTTTCATGAAATCAATGTCTGATGCCCATGCTGAAGAACATTAGGGAGTATGAAATTGCGAATTTCTCCGAATATACGAATATACAAATCATCGCTCGCCGCGTAATCCAAAAATTCGTATATTCGTATATTCGTGAATATTCGTATTCATACTTCTCTACAGATAAGATGAAGTAGGAAAACATAAGTAAAAATAATTAATTAATAAGAATTAACGAACACAAAAAATATGGAAGCAGATGCTATCAAAATGCTCGCCAGCGCCATTTCCATCGCGGTTGGCGGTATTGGACCGGCCATTGGTATCGGTCTGATCGGTTCAAAAGCCATGGAAGGAATCGGTCGCAATCCCGAGGCCTCTGGCAAACTTCTAGTCCCAATGCTTTTGGGCATGGCCTTTGCCGAAGCCGTGGCCATTTACGCTTTGGTTGTGGCGCTCATTATCCAATTCGTTTTGTAATCGATAGATGTTCGGGCAATCACGTAATTGGTTGTCCGAGGTTTGTTGACTATTTATCCTAACCTCCAATTTTTATGGTAGAGGAAGCCAGCGGCCTTGCCGCGCTCGGTATCAATTTAAAAATGCTTATCGCTCAACTGGCGCATTTTTTGATTGTCTTGTTTATTTTTTGGAAATGGATTTACAAACCGATCGTGAAAATACTCGACAAACGCGCCGAGACAATTGAGAAAAGCATGAAACAGGCGAAAGAAGTCGAAGAGCGCGTGGCTAAATTAGAGAAAGAAAGAAAAGACATCATCACTTCAGCCAAAGCCGAAGCTTCGCATCGTATTGAAGAAGCCCAAGCCGGCGCCGAAGCGCGCAAAAACGATATTTTGGTTCAGGCCAAAGTTGAAGTTGAGCGCGTGGTTAAATCAGGCAAAGAGCAATTGGTAAAAGAAAAAGAAATCATGATTCGCGAGGCCAAAAATGAAATTGTCGAAGTGGCCATTGCCGCGGCCAAGCAAGTTTTGCAAGAATCGATTTCCGAGAAGACGTCGAGAAAATTAGCCGAAGATGCCGTTGAAAAATTGGTTTAATGGCGATGGCGCGAATTACAAATCTGTACGAATATACGAATTACGAATATTGGCGAATATTCGAATTTACAAATTTGTATATTCGTAACCAATTCGTAATTCGTATATTCGTGAAACATTCGTAATTTGCGCCCTCTCCAATATGTCAAAAAAAATCAATGTCAAAAAATTCGCCGGCGTCCTAGTTGATGCCACCGAAGGCAAGACGCTTCAAGAAACAGAAAAAATTGTTTCCGAGTTTATTGGTTATTTGTCGCAAAATCGTTTGATGTCCTGGTGGCGGGAAATTTTTCGCAGCATCGATGGCGTGTGGAAAGCAAAATACGGCGTGGCCAATGTGACAATCTCTTCAGCTCATTCGCTTTCAGAAAAATCCCGCCAAGCTCTGGAAAAATTGGCCGTCGGAGCGGACATTATTGAAACAATTGATCCTGAACTAATCGGCGGCGCCATCATCCGCATCGACGACAGAATTATTGATGGTTCAATTTCCGGCGCCTTGAATTCTCTGAAAACATCTTTAGTAAAGTAAGTGAGGAAACGAATTACTAATTTCTTACGAATATACTAATTTGGAAGTTAGGGGTTGGAAATTGGAAGTTGGAAGTTGAAAACAAATTCGTATATTAGTACAAATTCGTAATTCGATTCCCCTTAATACCAACATTATGGTTACAAAAAATGATCTCCTCGCCACTTTAAAAAAGCAAATCGAAGCTTTCAAAGTTGAGGCCAAAGAAGAAAAAGTCGGCACGGTTATCGCTGTTGGCGATGGCGTGGCGCGCATGAGCGGACTCTCCGAGTGCCAAGCTTCGGAAATGCTTTTATTCCCTGGCGACGTTTATGGTTTGGCTTTAAACCTTGAGGAAGAAACCGTGGGCGCGGTTATTTTGGGTAACGCGGCGGAAATTAAGGAAGGCGACACGGTTAAATCAACAGGCCGTATTTTGTCTATTCCGGTTTCCGATGAAGTGGTCGGCCGTGTTATCGATCCGCTCGGCAATCCGCTTGATGGCAAGGGAGCGATAAAATCAACAACTTTTCAACCGATTGAAAAAATCGCGCCGGGCGTCATGACTCGCAAATCAGTCTCGGTTCCGCTCCACACTGGTATCAAATGTATTGACTCAATGATTCCGATTGGTCGCGGCCAACGTGAACTCATCATCGGCGATCGCCAGGTGGGTAAAACCGCTTTAGCTATCGACACGATTTTGAACCAAAAAGGCGAGAATGTGAAATGTATTTATGTGGCCATTGGTCAGAAGGAATCGAAAATTGCCAAAATCGTCGCTCGACTCGAAGAAGCCGGCGCCATGGAATACACCACGATCGTTTTGGCTGGCGCTTCTGATCCAGCTCCGCTTTCATTTATCGCCCCATATTCCGGTTGCGCTATTGGCGAATATTTTATGGCCAAAGGCGAAGATGTTTTGGTTATTTATGATGATTTGTCCAAACACGCTTGGGCTTATCGCGAAATCTCACTTCTCCTGCGCCGCCCGCCTGGCCGCGAGGCATATCCCGGCGATGTTTTTTACCTACACTCTCGTTTGCTTGAACGCGCCGCACGTCTCGACGAAAAATATGGCGGCGGTTCGTTGACCGCGTTGCCAATTATTGAAACACAGGCCGGTGACGTTTCAGCTTACATTCCCACCAACGTTATTTCCATTACCGATGGTCAAATTTTCTTGGAAACCGACATGTTCTACCGCGGCATTCGTCCGGCTTTGAACATTGGTATTTCTGTTTCTCGCGTCGGCTCGGCCGCGCAAACAAAAGCCATGAAAAAAGTGGCCGGCAAACTCCGCTTAGACTTAGCCCAGTTCCGCGAACTCGAAGCCTTTGCCCAGTTTGCCACTGATCTTGATGAAGGCACAAAAAAACAAATCGAACGCGGTCGTCGCACAGTCGAAGTCACCAAACAGCCGCAGTATCAACCAATGCCGTTTGAAAACCAAGTGACAATTCTTTTCGCCGTAACCAACGGTTTAATCGACGATGTGCCGGTGGAAAAAGTTTCAGAATGGGAAAAAAGTTTTCATGCTTTCATGAGAGCGGAGAAAAACGGTTTGCTTGAGACGATTAAAACCGAACGTGATTTGTCTGAAAAGACGACTGAAAAATTGAAAAAGGCGGTTGAGGAGTTTAAAGAGGTGTTTGTTAAGTAATTTTTAAGGGTTGGGGATTGGGGTTTAGGGTTTGGGGAAGGAAGTTCTATTCTTTGAAAGAATATTTACAGTCCAACCCTAAACCCCACCCCCCCCAATCCAACCAATATGGCGTTAAGCACCCGGGCCATCCGTCGTCGGATCAAGTCCGTAAAAAACACTCGCAAGATCACCAAGGCCATGGAATTGGTCTCGGCCAGCAAAATGCGCAAGGCTGTGTCTTCGGTTTTGATGTCGCGGCCTTTTGCTCGTTTGGCTTGGGATACGGTTTCGGCGGTTGGTGCGGTCATCGATGTTTCGCTTCACCCGCTACTTCGTAAAAATAACAAAAGCGGCAAAACTTTAATGTTGCTTTTAACTTCTGATCGCGGTTTGGCTGGCGGCTTTAATGCCAACATGACGAAAAAAGTTGTTCAAGCGGCCAAAGATTTTGGTTCGGATAATATTGATGTCGTAGCGGTTGGTCGTAAAGGCGCCGACGCGTCTCGTCGAGCCGGTCTGAAACTCATCGCTTCATTTACAGGTATTACCAATAATCCGAAATTTGAAGAAATTCTGCCAATCGGAAAAATGTTAGTCGATGAATTTGTCAAAGAAAAATACGATCGCGTTCTTTTGACTTACACTGATTTTATTTCCGCGGTAAACCAACAGTCGGTCGTTCTCGAACTCTTGCCGCTCGGCAGCGCCGTTGATCTTTATCGAGTCGGAAATGTTTCCGCCCAAAACCCTTCCACCCCTTCGTCCCTTTCCACCCCTTCAACCCCTCGGGAGTACAAATTTGAACCCAGCCCCGAAGAAGTCTTAAACCGCCTTCTGCCTCGTCTAGTTGAAACCATGGTTTACCAAGCCGTCCTCGAGTCAGCCGCCTCCGAACACTCAGCGCGCATGCTGGCCATGAGAAATGCTTCCGATGCCGCTGGTGATATGATTGATTCGTTAACCTTTACTTATAATCAATTCCGCCAAGCCGCCATTACTCGGGAAATCGCCGAGATTAGTGGAGGCAAGGCGGCGTTGGAATAGCCCCCACCCCGACCCTCCCCCGTATACAAATCTGAAGCGTATACGAGGGAGGGAGAACTAGTTTTTATAAAAATGATTCTTCCTCCCTCGTATGCCACATACGGGGGAGGATAAGAGGAGGGGGGCTGAAATTCGTAACAAATTTTATGCCTATAGTAAAACCAACAATCGCTCAAGTTATCGGCGCGGTCGTCGACGTCCGATTTGA
>Ga0265296_1000725_pt1 | contig 45446 bp, 35 predicted proteins | sample MunlanPumphouse1_FD_189073 | JGI IMG/M metagenome (GOLD analysis project Ga0265296, IMG submission 189073) | Groundwater microbial communities from a municipal landfill in Southern Ontario, Canada - Pumphouse #1 | ecosystem: Environmental > Aquatic > Deep subsurface > Groundwater | place... | reverse complement strand
CGCCTCCCCCGCCGCCGCCGCCGCCGCCGCCCCCGCCACCGCCGCCTCCAGGGCCGTCCGCGACGTCGTCGGAATATTTGCGGAACTACGCCGTCGGCAATATGAACGCGATCAGCGCCTGGGACACCGGCGCGACCGGACTGGGCGTGAACGTCGCCGTCGTGGATTCGGGCATTCACTTCAGCCAGGCGGATCTCGCCGGACGGATCTCGCCGCTGTCGACCGACGTCGTCATCGGCCGCAACACGCCCGACGGACCGGACAATCACGGCACCCACGTCTCGGGTGTGATCGCGTCGAACTTCAACGCGTTCGGCACGATCGGCGTCGCCTATGAAGCGACCATCATCTCGATCCGCTCGGACATCAGCGACTGCACCGATCCGGACGACACCGTCTGTTTCCGCTCGTCCGATCTGGTTCGCGCCATCGACTATGCGATCGCCAACAATGTCCGCATCGTCAACATGTCGCTGGGCGGCGCCGATCCGCTCGGCGCGTCGTTCGAGGCGGCGCTGGAGCGGGCCGTGGCCGCCGGGCTGGTCTTCGCCATCGCGTCGGGCAACGAAGCCGGCGCCAGTCCCGAATGGCCCGGCCGCTACGCCACCGATCTGCGCTTCCGCGGCAGCATCATCGTCGTCGGCGCGCACGACAACGCCAACCAGATCGCCGACTTCTCCAACCGGGCGGGCGTCTCTGCGAACGAGTTCATCAGCGCGCCGGGCGTCGACGTCATCACCAGCTGCGACGGCACCGTCTGTTACCGCATCAACGGCACCTCGTTCTCGGCGCCGGCGGTGGCCGGGGCCCTGGCCCTGCTGCTGGACGCCTTCCCGAACCTGACGGGTCGCGAGGCGGTGCAGATTCTGCTGACCACGGCGCGCGACGCGGGCGACGCGGGCGTCGACCTGGTTTACGGACGCGGTCTGCTGGATCTGGCGCGGGCCTTCCAGCCCGTCGGCTCGACCTCGGTGGCGATGCGGAGCGGCGAGGCCGTGACGGTCACCTCGCAGCGCTACGCCTACACGGGCGGGGCCTTCGGCGACGCCCTCCGCTCCGCCCCGGGCCTGGAGACCGTCGGCCACGACGATTTCGACCGCCTGTTCCGGGTCAATCTGGCGGCCAGCTATGGTCTGGCGCCGCGCGGCGCGGCCAACCTGCTGCCCCAGGCGCCGCGCGAGCAGGCGCGTCTGACCACCGCCGGGCCGATGGGATCGACCCTGTCGCTGACGACCAGCGCCGCTGTGGTCGACAGTCCCTACGACCTCGTCAGCTCGACCAATGTCATCACCCCCTGGCTGGACGAGCGCCGGCGCGAGGATGTGATGATGGAGTTCTCGGCCGGAAACGGCCTGGTCGCCGTCTGGCAGGGCCGCAACGGCGCCCGTTCGCCCTTCTCGCTGGGCGCGGCGGATAATTTCGCCTCCCTGGCCCAGGTGGACAGGGCCTGGCTGGGCGCGGTGCGGTTCGGCGCCCTGACCCTGACCGCGGACACGGGCGTCGGCGACCGCGCCATGCCCTTCCAGCCGCGCGAGGAGGACGTTTCCAGCTATGCGCGGTTCGTGGCTGACTGGCAGGCCTCGCCGACCAGCCGTGTGCGGTTCGCCGTCGGCGGGCTGGACGAGAAGATGGGCCCGCTGGGCTCGTATGCGCCGCTGGATTCCGGCCTGGCCTTGCCCAGCAACACCACCTTCGGCTCGGTGTCGGGCCAGTTCGCCCTGCGCTCCAATCTGTTCCTGAACGCCGAGATGGGCTGGGCGCGCACCGATCTCGAGGGGCGATTCCTGAGCCTGTCGGAAACGGCGCTGAGCTCGACCTGGGCGCTGGGTCTGACGACCTTCTGCAAACAGCTGGGCTTCGCCTGCGAAACCCTCAGCTGGTCGATCTCCCAGCCGCTGCGGACCGAAAGCGGTGTCTTCAGCGCGTATCTGGCCGATGCGCCGGCGGAGTATTTCGACACCCTGACCTTCTCGGAGCGGACCTTCTCCGCGACGCCGAGCGGACGGCAGATCGACATGTCGCTGGGCAGCGTGCACCGGCTCGGCGACGGTTCGGCGCTGAGCCTGCGCGGCATGGTCACCCGGGACGACCAGAACCTGCGGGCGTCGCCGACCACGGTCACCCTGATGGGAAGCTGGGGGACGACGTTCTAGGCCGTCCGTCAGCGGGCCGGGGCGGGTTTGCCGCGGGCCGCTCCCGCGTCTATGGCTCCTGAGAGGGAGCGAGCGTGGCGATATTTCCGGTCATTCTGTGTGGGGGCGCCGGGACGCGTCTGTGGCCGGCCTCGCGCCCGGCCCGGCCCAAGCAGTTCATCGACCTGGCCAGCGAGTTGTCGCTGTTTCAGGAGACCGCCCGTCGGGTCGCGCCGCTGACCCAAGGGGGCGGGCGGCTGCTGGTGGTGTCGGGACAGGCCCATCGTGGCTTCATCGACGACCAGTTGTCGGCCCTGGGCCTGGAAGCCACTATCCTGCTGGAGCCCGAAGGCCGGGAGTCCGCGCCCGCCATGGCCGCGGCGGCCGCCTGGATCGCCCGCGCGGCGCCCGACGGGGTGGCGCTGTTCGTGGCCTCGGATCATCACATAGCCGACGCCGCGGCTTTCCGGAGGGCGGTGCTGGAGGCCCTGCCGACGGCGGAGGCGGGGCGGATCGTCACCTTCGGCATCCGGCCGACCGGGCCTTCGTCCGCCTATGGCTATATCCGGCCCGAGGGCCCGGGTCTGGCTCCGGTGGCGGCGTTCGTCGAAAAGCCGGACCGCGTCCTGGCCGAGCGCCATGTGCGCGACGGCTATCTGTGGAACAGCGGCAACTTCATGGTGCGGGCGTCGGTCCTGCTGGCCGAGCTGGACGCCTTCGCCCCCGAGGTCGCCCGCGTCGCGCGCGCGGCCGTTCCCGAGGACGAGGGTCGGGTGATCCTGCTGTCCGAAGCCTTCAAGGCCGCCCCGAAGATATCGATCGACTATGCGGTCATGGAGCATAGCCGCAAGATCTCGGTCCTGCCGGTCGACTATGGCTGGTCGGACCTGGGCGCGTGGGACTCGGTCGCGGCGGCGGGCTCGGGGGATCGCGGCGTCTGGATCGCGGCCGAGGGCGACAGCGGTCTGGTCCGCGCGGCCAGGGGCATGGTGGTCGCCACGGTCGGCGTGACCGGCATGGCCATCATCGCCGAGCGCGACGCCGTTCTGGTCTGCAGCCTGGACCGGGCCCAGGAGGTCAAGGGTCTGGTCGAACGGCTGCGCGACGTCTCTCCGGCGCATGCGCGGGGGCTGTCGGACGACGGCGGGACCCTGGCCGAGCGCGCGCGCTATTTCGACAGCTGGATGCGGCTGAACGCCCTGCCGGTCTGGGCCGCCCTGGGCGTGGACGAGGACGGCGGATTCCGCGAGGCGATCGAGCTGTCGGGCCGTCCCTCGGGCGGCTTCCGCCGCGCCAGGGTCCAGGCGCGCCAGGCCTGGGTCTACGCCGCGGCCGGCGAGAGCGGCTGGGCCGGGCCGTGGCGGTCTCTGGTCTCGCGAAGCGTTGACCGGTTCGAGACCACAAACCTGAGGGACGACGGTCTGTACCGCACCCGGGTGTCGTCCGGCGGCGCGGTGCTGGACGACAGCGCCTGGCTTTACGATCAGGCCTTCGCCCTGTTCGCCTTCGCGGCCGCCGCCAAGGCCGGCGTCGAACCCGGGACGATGGCGGCGCGGGCGCGCCGCCTGCGCGGGGCGCTGGCCGCCCTGCGCGTCCCGGCCGGCGGATGGCGCGAGACGGGGGATCACCCGTACCAGGCCAACGCCCATATGCATCTGCTTGAAGCCTGCCTGGCCTGGGAGGCGATCGAGCCCGAGGGCGGGTGGGCGGAGATGGCCGACGGGATCGTCGGCCTGGCCCGGCGCGCCTTCATCGACGCGGAAGGCGGATTCCTGCGCGAGTTCTTCGACGCCGAATGGCGGCCGGCGGCGGGCGAGGACGGGCGGCTGGTGGAGCCGGGGCACCAGTTCGAATGGGCCTGGCTGCTGACGCGCTGGGGCCGCCTGCGCGGCGAGGCCTGGGCAGGGGAGGCCGCGGCCCGACTGTACGATGTCGGCGCGCGGGGCGTGGACCAGACCCGGAGCGTGGCCATGGACGCCCTGAACGACGACCTGTCGGTCCGCTCGGACCAGGCCCGTCTGTGGCCGCAGACGGAGCGGCTGAAGGCGGCGCTGATCCTGGCGGAGACGGCCGGGGGCGGGCGCCGGATCCTGCTGCTGGACGACGTGCGTCGGGCGCTGGCGGGGCTGCAGCGCTATCTCCTGCCTTCGGGCCTGTGGCGCGACAAGATGCGGGCCGACGGAAGCTTCATCGACGAACCGGCCCCCGCCAGCTCGCTGTACCATATCGTGGTCGCCTGGGAGCAGATGCGGGCGACGGCCGTGGTCCTGCCCGAGCTCGGCTGGACGCCGGGGGCGGGATCGTGATCGGCGGCCGTTCCGTTCTGGGCGTCATCACCGCGCGCGGTGGATCCAAGGGGCTGCCGCGCAAGAATCTGCTGCCGTTTCGCGGTGCGCCGCTGATCACATGGACGATCGACGCCGCGCGGGCGGCGAAGAGCATCGACCGGCTGATCCTGTCGTCCGACGATCCCGAGATCATCGAGACCGCCCTCGCGCTGGGCTGCGAGGCGCCGTTCCGGCGGCAAGCCGACCTGGCCAGCGACACCGCCGCATCGGTCGATGTGGTGCTGGACGCGGCGGACCGGGCGCCCGGCCATGACATCGTCGTGCTGCTGCAGCCGACCTCGCCGCTTCGGACCGCCGGGGATATCGAGGCGACGCTGGCGCTGATGGCCGCGAGCGGGGCGCCCAGCGCCGTGTCGGTCAGCGAGGCGCCCTGCCATCCCTATCTGATCTTCGGGCGGGACGCGGCCGGGCGGCTGACGCCCTTCGTCGAAAAGCCCCCCGAACTCAGCTGGCGACGTCAGGATCTGCCGCCGGCGTACCGCGTCAACGGGGCCGTCTATGCGGCGGATCTGGCCTGGCTCAGGGCTGCGCGGACGATGTGCAGGGCGGGCGATACTGCTGCGTATGAGATGCCGGTCGAGCGGTCATTCGACATCGACACCCTGGAAGACCTGCGCGCGGCCGAGCGGTCGCCGGCCTGACGATCAGGGCAGCAGGGGTCCGCCCTGGACCTTTTTCGCGTCGATCTCGACCTGCACCTGTTCCAGCGCCCGGGCCCGGGCCTCGGCCGAGGCGTGGCGAAGCTGGGGATAGCGGACGCGCCAGTTGGCGGCACCGAACCGGCGCCAGAAGGCGGGCGCGATCCGCGTATCGTATCCGGCGCGAGCCGTCAGAAACAGGCCGACCCGATCGGCCTGGGTCTCCTTGTCGCCGGCGCCGTTGACGGCCGCCGCATCATTGGCCTCGCGCCCCGCCCCGCCGACGTTGCTCCATGTGCGGTGCCGCAGGACGTGGTGGGCGAGCTCGTGCCCGAGGATCAGGGCCAGTTCGTCGTCCGATTGGGTGAAGCCGGCCAGGGCGGTGCTGATGAACAGCCGTCGCCCGTCCGCGCGGGCGTTCAGCTCGTCGGAGGGATTGAGCTGAACCTCATAGCCGCAGGCGCGGTGCGGCTCGACCGTGACGCTCAGGAGGTCATCGCCGCGACGGATGTCGAGGCGTGTCGTTCCGGCGGCGAGCGCCCCGTCGAGAAGGGCGATATTGGCGGCCAGGCCCTCGAAGGCGGGCGCGCTCCGGGTCGGACCCGCGTTCAGCGCCGTCCCGTTGACGGCCAGGATCAGATCGCCCTCGCGCAGGCCCGCTTCGGCGGCGGCCGAGGTCGGGGGGGCGGAGAGCACGCCGGGCAGGTCGCCCTCCAGACCGAAGCGCGACTGGACGAGCGGCCGCAGCTCATTGCTGTACTGGCTGGCGGAATGCAGGGCCCAGCCCGCCGCCAGGCGGACCGCGGGACAAAGCTCGACATTGTCTTCGGACAGGCGTTGGGCGACGCGCGCGACCCGCTGGTCCAGCGCCGTCAGGGCGGTCAGCCGGCCGGCTGGGTCGGATGATGGCGATCCGGATGTCGTCGCGCCGCCGCCGCCGGCGCCGCAGCCAGCCAAGATTGCGCAAACGGCGACCAGAGAAATCAGATCGAAAGTCGGACGCTGTGACAGAAGCCGCATCACAATCTCAATGGTCGAACTTGGTTCACCAGGGAAGGCCTGACGGCCGCATCCGGAAATTGAAAAAGCCAGCCGGAGATCCGACTGGCTTTCACAAACATATCAAACGAAAGCCAGCAATAGCCGGCCGACGTCTGTAATTCTTAGTCGCTCTCGCTGTCGTCGTCGGTCGCAACCACGACGGTGGCGACGATAACGGCGGCGCCGATCAGGAGCACGGGAAGCGGAATGCCAGCGAATTCCGAAGATTCACCGGTGGTAGCGCCGACGCGATCGCCAACGCGAGTCACGGCGGAGTTCGAGCCAGCAGCGGCCGCTTGGCCAGCAACCAGCAGCAGGCCGGCCGTAACGGCGGCGATGGTCTTACGCATGCTAATCCCCTTGATTTTGATTCATCCACCGAGGCGCTCGCACCTCAGCAGCCTGTCTTCTACAATCACACTTCGGCCGCAGGCAAGAGAAAAGTGGGACCACCGGTTGTCCAGACCTTTCGCGATCAGAGCGCGGTCGGCCCCGGAACAGTCTGTGAAGCGGACTCGATTTTCAAAAATTGAGCGAGTTCGGATAAATTCTGGGACAGTTAGGCAAGTTTTTCAGAAGTTGTTGCTCCTGATAAGAAACTGGATTCGCCACATCGCAGGAACACGATGCATCTGGACGGCAAGCGCATACTGGTCACCGGGGCGGACGGCTTCATCGGCTCGCACCTGACCGAGCGGCTGGTGCGCCGCGGCTGCGACGTGCGCGCCTTCGTCCAGTACAACAGCCTCGGCGGCTGGGGCTGGCTGGACGACAGCCCGGCCGACATCCGCAAGGGGCTGGACGTGTTCGCCGGCGACATCCGCGATCCGCACGGGGTGCGCACGGCCATGACCGGCTGTGACGTGGTGCTGCATCTCGCCGCCCTGATCGCCATTCCCTACAGCTACCATTCGCCCCAGACCTATGTTGAGACCAACGTCCTGGGCACGCTGAACATCGTCCAGGCGGCGCGCGACCTGGGCGTCGAGCGGGTGGTCCACACCTCGACCAGCGAGGTCTATGGCACCGCCCGGTTCGTTCCGATCACCGAGGCCCATCCGCTGCAGGGCCAGTCGCCCTATTCGGCCAGCAAGATCGGGGCGGACCAGATCGCGCTGAGCTTCCACGCCGCCTTCGGCACGCCGGTGACGGTGATCCGGCCGTTCAACACCTATGGGCCCCGCCAGTCGGCGCGGGCGGTGATCCCGACGGTCATCACCCAGATCGCCGCCGGCGCGGACGAGATCAAGCTGGGCGCCGTGCATCCGACGCGGGACTTCACCTTCGTTTCCGACACCGCGCGCGGCTTCGAGGCCCTGGCGGAATGCGACGCGGCCGTGGGCCAGACGGTCAATGTCGGCAGCGGCTTCGAGGTCTCGATCGGCGACACGGCGCGGCGGATCATCGCCCTGATGGGCCGCGACGTCGCCATCGTCACCGACGACCAGCGCCTGCGCCCCGAGGCCAGCGAGGTTGAGCGGCTGTGGGCCGACAGCACCCTGATGCGGTCCCTGACCGGCTGGTCGCCCGAATACGGTGGCGGCGAAGGGTTTGAGCGGGGGCTGCAGGAGACCATCGACTGGTTCAGCGATCCGGCCAACCTGGCCCGCTACAAGGCGGATCGGTACGTGCTGTGAGCCTGCCCGACCGCGTCCTCGCGGCGGTGCGCGCCGCCCTGCCGGCGTCCGAAGGCGGCGTCGCCCTGCATGAGCCCGAGTTCCGGGGTCAGGAGTGGACCTATCTGAAGGACTGCCTCGACACCGGCTGGGTCTCGTCCGTCGGCGCCTATGTGGACCGTATCGAGCGCGACCTCGAAACCCTCACCGGCGCCGCCCATGCGGTGGCGACCTCGAACGGCACGGCGGCGCTGGACGTCTGCCTGCGCCTCGCCGGGGTGCGGGCGGGCGATGAGGTGCTGGTTCCGGCCCTGACCTTCGTCGCCACCGCCAACGCCGTGGCCTATCAGGGCGCGACGCCGCATTTCGTGGAGTCCGAAGCGACGACGCTCGGCGTCGATTCCGTCCGGCTGGAGGCGTATCTGCGCGAGACGGCGCGGGTGGACGGCGACGTCTGCGTCAACACCCGGACCGGCGCCCCGATCCGGGCCCTGATGGTGATGCACGTCTTCGGCCATCCCTGCGATCTGGACGGTCTGGCCGAGGTCGCGGCGCGATGGAAGCTGGCCTTGGTCGAGGACGCGGCCGAAGGTCTGGGCTCGAGCTGGAACGGCCGGCATGTCGGAAACACGGGGCTCGTCTCGGCCCTGAGCTTCAACGGCAACAAGATCGTCACCACGGGCGGGGGCGGGGCGATCCTGACCAATGATCCCGACCTCGCCCGCCGCGCCAAACACCTGACCACCACCGCCCGCGTGCCGCACAAATGGTCGTTCGTCCACGACGAGGTGGGCTGGAACTACCGGATGCCCAACCTCAACGCCGCCCTCGGCTGCGCCCAGCTGGAGCAGCTGCCCGACATGCTGGCGCGCAAGGCGGTGCTGACCCAGCGCTACGCCGAGGCCTTCCGTGACGTGGAGGGCGTGCGTCTGATGACCGCCCGGCCCGGGGCCCAGGTCAACCACTGGCTCAACGCCCTCATCCTCGACCGGCCCGACATGGTCCTGCGCGACGCCTTGCTGGAGACCCTGAACAACGCGGGCTTCATGACCCGGCCGCTGTGGACGCTGATGCACCGCCTGCCGATGTACGCCGCCTGTCCGCGCGACGCCCTGCCGGTCGCCGAGGCGCTGGAGGCCAGCGTCATCAACATTCCCAGCAGCGCCAAGCTGGCCGACTAACGGTCCAGCGGCCGGGCCGGATTGCCGACGACGACGGCGCCGGCGGGCACGTCCTTCGTCACCACCGCCCCCATGCCGATGATCGCGCCGCGGCCGATGCGCAGCGGCCTGTCCGGCGTCCCCTGTTTCAGCACGGCGCCGGTCCCGACATAGACGTCGTCCTCGATCACCGTATTGCCGTTGACGCAGGCGCGGGGCGCCAGGGTGACGAAGTCGCCGACGACGCAGTCATGGGCGACGTAGCTGAACAGATTGGCGTGGAAATGCCGGCCGATGACGACATTGGCGGTGATCACCACATGGTCGCACAGGATGGCGCCCTCGCCGATCTGCGAGGGTCCGCGGAAGACGCAGGTGGGGGCGACGATGGAGACGAAGGCCCGGCCCGCGGCCCGCATCTCCGCATCGATCCGGCGGCGCAGGGCCGCGTCGGCGACGGGGATCGACACGGCGGTGTCCGCAGAGGCCTCGCCCTGCGGAATGACGGGAACGCCGTTGACCGTCGCCTCGCCGGGCCCGATCCCCAGATGGCAGACATTGTCCGCGCCCGCCTGGGCCACGGCCAGGGGCGCGACCTCGCGGGCGAAGCCGCCGGTTCCGCACAATCCGATTCGCATGCGATCCTCCCCGGAGATGGTAGCAGGTTGCTAAGGCGCGCGGCCTACAGCTTCATCATGGAGGAGCGGTTGGGCAAACGGCGGATCTGCGTGGCGACCAGCGGGCGGGCCGATTACGGCCTGCTGATCTGGCCCATGCGCGACATCGCCGCCTCGGACGACCTGTCGCTGCAGCTGCTCGTCACCGGAACCCATCTGGAAGAGCGTCACGGCATGACGGTCGGCCAGATCGAGGCCGACGGCTTCTCCATCGACGCCCGCGTGCCCATGGGCCTGACCGAAGATGATCCCGCCGGCCTCGCCCGGTCGATGGCGGCGGGGCTGACCGGCGCGGTCGAGGCGCTGCAGCGGCTGCAACCCGACATGCTGATGCTGCTGGGCGACCGGTTCGAGACCCTGGCCCTGGCCCAGGCGGCGATGCTGACCCGTGTGCCCGTCGCCCATATCGGCGGCGGCGACGTCACCGAAGGCGCCATCGACGAGGGCGTCCGCCACGCCCTGACCAAGCTGTCCCACCTGCATCTGGTGACCCACGAACAGGCCGCGCGGCGGGTGATCCGCATGGGCGAGCCGCCCGAGCGGGTGTACGTCGTCGGCAACCCCGGCCTCGACAGGCTGACGCGCACGCCGCCGATGACCCGCGACGCGCTGGAAGCCCGGCTGGGGCGGCCCCTCGGCGCCCGCAATCTGCTGGTGACCTTCCATCCCGTGACGACGTCGCCGGACCAGGGGCGCGCCGAGCTTGAGGCCCTGTTGCAGGCGCTGGAGCCTTTGTCGGATGTCACGTTGTGGATCACGCGGGCCAATGCCGATCCCGGCGGGGCGGTGGTGAACGCCGCGCTGGAAGCCTTCGCCGAGGGGCGGGCCAACGTCAGCCTGCACGACGCCCTCGGCCCCGCCTACCTGCCCCTGCTGGCCGCCTGCGACGCGGTGGTCGGCAATTCGTCCAGCGGACTGGCCGAGGCGCCGTCGGTGCGGACGCCGACGGTCGATGTCGGTCTGCGGCAGGCGGGCCGGCTGGCCGGGCCCTCGGTCACACACAGCGAGGCGGACCCGGCGGCGATCTCCGCGGTCCTCGCCCGGGCCATGGCCGGCGACGTGGCCGGCTTCGACAATCCCTATGGCGACGGCCACAGCGCGGGGCGGATCGTCCGGGCCCTGATCGCCGCCCCGCCCCGCGACACCCTGCTGCGCAAGCGGTTCTTCGACGGCGAGCTGCCCCATGTCTGATCCTGTCCTCATCATCGCCGAAGCCGGGGTGAACCACGACGGTTCGCTGGACGACGCCTGCCGCATGATCGACGTCGCCGCCGAGGCCGGCGCAGACGTGGTCAAATTCCAGACCTTCGTCCCCGAGGCCGTGCTGACGGCGCGGGCCATGAAGGCCGCCTATCAGGAGACCAACACCGGCGAGGGCGGGACCCAGCTGGACATGGTGCGCAAGCTGGCGCTGAGCCGCGACGATCACCGGGTGCTGGCCGACCGCTGCGCGAAGCGGGGCGTGCGTTTCATGTCGACGGCCTTCGACATGGAGAGCCTGGCCTTCCTGTCCGGTCTCGACATGCCGGCGATCAAGATCCCGTCGGGCGACCTGACCTGGGGGGCCATGCTGCTGGCCGCCGCCCGCGTGGGTCCGCCGCTGATCGTCTCGACCGGCATGGCGACGCTGGAGGAGGTGCGCCAGGCCCTGACGGTCATCGCCTTCGGCCTGACGCGGGAGGGGGATCCCGCCGGCCCCGACGCCCTTGAACAGGCGTTCGCCGACGGTCGGGCGGCCCTGCGCGAGCGGGTCACCCTGCTGCATTGCACGACCGAGTATCCGGCCCCGCTGGAGGCCATCAACCTGCGCGCCATGACCACCATGGCCGAAACCTTCGGCCTGAAGGTCGGCTATTCGGATCACAGCCTCGGCCAGACGGTGGCGGTCGCCGCCGTGGCGCGCGGCGCCGGCGTGATCGAGAAGCATTTCACCCTCAGCCGCGCCCGGCCGGGGCCCGATCATCCCGCTTCTCTGGAGCCCGACGAACTGGCCGCCATGGTTCGCGCCATTCGCGAGGTGGAGATCGCCCTGGGCCAGCCGGTCAAGGCGCCGGCGCCGGCCGAGCTGGGCAATCTGGTCATCGCGCGCCGGTCTCTCGTGGCGACCCGGCCGATCCGCAAGGGCGAGATCCTGACGCCCGACATGATGACGGCCAAACGCCCCGCCGACGGCCTGTCGCCGATGGATCAATGGCGCTTGATCGGCACGGCGGCGCAGCGCGACTATGCGGCCGACGACGCCCTCGAGGCGGCGGCCGCCGAAGGGCAGGGGACAGCGTAATGCGGCAATGGGAAAAGGCTTTGATCGGGCCGGAGGCGACGTTCCGCGACGCCCTGGTGTCGATCGACTCCACCGGCGCCGGCATCGCCCTGGTGGTGGACGCCGACCGGCGGCTGCTGGGGGCCCTGTCCGACGGTGATGTCCGCCGCGCCCTGATCAAGGGGGCGGACCTGCACGACCGGGCCATCGGCGCCGCCAACGCCAAACCCGTCTGCGCCGACGCTCATCAGGACCCGGCCGCCATGCTGGCCACCCTGCGCGCCCACAGCCTGCGCCAGCTGCCCATCCTCGACGACCAGCGCCGCGTCATCGGGATGGCCACGGTCGAGGACTTCCTCAACATCCCGGTCCGCACCAATCCGGTGGTCATCATGGCCGGCGGCAAGGGCGAGCGGCTGGCCGAGCTGACCCGCGACACGCCCAAGCCGATGTTGACCGTCGGCTCGCGGCCCATCCTGGACACCATCGTCGGCAATCTGGCGGGGCAGGGGTTCCGCAATTTCTGGCTGGCGGTGAACTACAAGGCCGAGCAGATCGAGAGCCATTTCGGCGACGGCTCGGCCCAGGGGCTGAACATCCGCTATCTGCGCGAGGAGATGCCCCTGGGCACCTGCGGCGCGCTCAGCCTGATGCCGCGGCCTGACGAGCCGTTCGTGGTCACCAATGGCGACGTCCTGGCCAAGGCCGACTACAGCCATCTGCTGGAGTCCCACCTGCAGTCCGACGCCCTCGCCACCGTCGTGGTGCGCGACTATCAGATGCAGGTTCCGTTCGGCGTGGTGAACGCCAACGGGGCGCGGGTGACCCGCATCGACGAGAAGCCGACCCAGAGCTACACCATCAGCGCCGGCGCCTATGTGCTGTCGCCCGCGGCGCTCGACCTGATCCCCAAGGACGCCTTCTATGACATGCCCGCCCTGATCGCGGACATGATCGCGCGCGAATTGCCGGTGCGGCTTCAACGCGCCGAGGGGTATTGGATGGACATCGGCCGGCCGCCCGACTATGCGCAGGCGAACGCGGATTTCGGAGCGGTGTTTGAGGGTTAGCGGCGTGTGCGCCCTTTTGCGGACGCAGGCCGGCCTTACGAATGCGACCTCGGATATTGATGTGGTGATGGATGACAGGGCAACCGCTGTGCGGCGGCTGCCTGACAAACAATGATCTCAACTCTCTTCAAGCGCAGAGCGAAAGTCACGGCCCCCGCGATCCCCAGCATGCCCGATGGGGTCGTGGCGTGGGCTGTTGGCGACGTGCACGGGCGGCTGGACCTGCTGAAGCCGTTGGTCGAAGCGATCACCGCTGATGCGGCCGCTTCTCCGGCTCACCGGAAGGTAGTGATCTTCCTCGGCGACTACATCGATCGCGGACCGGAGTCCCGGGGCGTGATCCGATATCTGATCCAGTTGCCGACGGACGCCGGCATTGAGTGGCGGTTCCTCAAGGGAAACCACGAGGAAGCCATGTTAAACTTTCTCGACGATCCAACCTTTGGATCCAGCTGGTGTGAATATGGCGGCGACGCCGCCTTGGCCTCTTACAATCTGAAGCCGCCTGACATGAAGCACCGGACCGAGGCCTGGGCTCGCGTATCCGCCGACCTGAACCACAAGGTCACCGCCAGCGAGCGGGCGTTCCTCGAAAATCTTGAGTTCAGCGTCTCCATTGGCGACTATTTCTTCGCCCATGCGGGCGCGCGACCCGGACAACCGCTGGACCGCCAGACCGAGCGGGACCTCATGTGGATTCGAAACAGTTTCCTCGACAGCGAAGTCGTGTTCGAGAAAGTCGTCGTGCACGGACACACACCGGCCAGAGATGTGCACGTCGACAACCGTCGCATCGGGACCGACACCAAGGCGTATGAGTCCGGCATATTGAGCGCGGTTCGCCTGGAGGCAGATACGCGTACGGTCATGCAGGCGATCGAAGGAGCCGCGGAAACCGTCGTGACGGTCTCCCTGGCGGACTGACGACCCGCTGTTCTAACTGGATCGCCGGCGCCGGGAACGTTGCGGTGTGAGTTCCGCGTCTGAACGCACGGCGAGTTCCAGAAGGCCGCAACACAGGGCGAAGATGGTGGCCATGGCTGCGGTCCGTAGCGGATAGTCGACCGCGGAGTGAAGCATCACGACGCCGACGGCGATCGTGGCGGCGCGCTGCAAGTCTCGCTGCGTCGAAACGCCGGAACACCAGGCGGTCCACGCTCGCCGGCCAAACCAGACCAGAAAGGCGATGATCAAGGCGGCGCCGAGCCAGCCGGCCTCCAGCCAGGTTTCCAGATAGTCATTGTGAGCCTGGTTGAAATAGCTCGAATCGAGCCGCTCCGTCGGCTCGACAGAGCGGTAGACGGGATCGAACGAGCCGATTCCCGTTCCCAACGGCAAGTAGGTATTGGCGGCCTCAACCACGACGGGCCAGTTTTCGAACCGCCCTTCCGGGGTGCCTTGGGTATCGAAACGGCCGAGTAGCGGGGCCAGGGCGAACGCACAGACAACGGTGATCGCCAAAGCGATACCGGCGACCATTCCTATCAGTACGCTCCGCGGACGGCCACGACCGGCGGCGATCCACGCGGCGATCAGGCTTCCGCCGAGAACCGGGCCAACCAGGACCACGCCTGCTCGTGAACGGATCACGCCGAGGGCGAGGACCGCGAGCACGACATAGAGCGCGGGGCCCCAGAGCGCCAGGCGGGTATTTGGCCCGCCTCTTCGCGTGGCCCCGATGCTGAGGACCGTAGCGAAGGGAATACCGACCAGGCAAAGGGTCGCCAGGTGGTTTCGGTTGGCGAAGAAGCCCGTAACGTTTCCGGCGGCGGTCGTGGCCCAAGGGTAAAGCCGCTCGCCGCCGCTGGCCAACTGGGCTGCACCCAGGCAGATCGCTGCGACGGTGATGCCGATGATGGCCTGGACCAGCATCTGTCTGACGACAGGGCCGACTGTCAACATGGCGAGGAACATCGCGAGCGGTGGGAGCAGGGAGAGGAAGGATCGCCACGTCGCGTCCGGTGTCAGGGTTAGCGGAAGCCACCCCTGAGGGAGACCTGCGAGGTCCAGCGCGAGCGCGAGCTGGTCACGCCCCGGAAGCGACGACCAGACTGCGGGGGGAAGTGGAATCAGTTGCAGGAGCGGAATCGCCGCAGCGCCGGCGAGCAACCACAGGGCGAAGCGATGCTCCGTGGCGATACCCCGCCGAACAATTTCCGACAGGGACAGAACGATCAGGGGAAGAGCGGCAAGCTCGACGAGCGCCAGCCGCAGCTCATGCTGGCGGCTCGCTCCGCCAAACAGGCACGAGAACGCCAGCAGGAACGCCGCCGCAGCCGCGATGGCGTCTTGCTGATTCAAGTTGCGCTTTGGCAATCCGGGCACTGATTAACCCCGTGCTTTTGAGACGGGGTGAAGGCCGAGATTGTCGAACCACGCGACAATCGTGGTCCGGCGGTCGTCAGGGTCTGTGAGCAACAACAGCCGTTGAACGGTACAATTTCTCGGCGGTACTGTGAACCGGACTTCAAACCGCCGCCACGAGGCGCTGGCCATCGGTCTGCTCCGCGCAATTTCGGAGTTGTCGTCGGCGCACACAATGCGCCAGTCCATTCTCGTGTCACCCACTGAGGTTTCACCTCTCCCCTCGCCCTGCAAGACGTAGGAGCCGACCGGGAGCAACAGCACCTGCTCGGCGAAGACGCCGTCGCCAAAACCGTCGTACTCGAGGCGGAGGCTGGTGTTGTCCGGGCGCAGATCATCCTCGACGACCGAGACGCCTACCCCCGGCGCCGCGCCCAACTGCCAGCCGAAGGGATAGAATTGGCGATCAATGGGAACACTGAAGTCGCCGTTCTGCAGGAATTGGCTGATCGGTGGCCGTCCGACGTGCTCGCGCAAGGCGCGGACTGCGGGGAACCGGCGCTCGGCTAACCATGTCGCATAGAGGTGTTGCAGTTCCTGCATCGTCAGCGGATTTCGCGTGCGTTCAAGAGCGATCACCAGGGCGGCGAGCGTCGGCGCCTTGTCTTTCTGCACATACAGATGGTTGAGGTAGGCCCCGCGCCAGGGTGGGTTGGCGGCGATCAGAGCGCTCAGCACGCGAACAGCGCGGGGGTCGGCCACAGCCGCCGCTGTGAACAGATTGAACACGGAAGGATAAAGGTCGGTTCGCCGGCGAGCGAGGGTGTCGGCGTGTGCAAAAGCCGACACGTAGTCGCCTTGCCGGAGGCGGTATTCGACCAGCCACGCGTGCGCCGGGTCGTCTCTAAGGCTCCAGTTTCCGGCGAGGGTCAGTATCTCGTTCGCGCGGGCGAAATTTCCGGAATCGGCTATTGAAAGGCCCACGACGCGAAGGGCGCGGGCGTTGAATGGGGCTTTCCTGAGCGACGTTCCAGCCAGCACCAAGGCATTGTCGATCCGTTTGGCGGCGAACTCGCCTTCGCTCGCCCGACGAAGAACCTCGGGCGATGCGGGGGCCAGACGAACGGCGATCGCCGGCGGTACCCGGCTAACAACCGGAACCTTGACTACCTCCCATGCGAGCCAAACCGCTACGGCGGTCATGGCGTACACGGCCACCTCGCCGAAGGCGAAACGGCGTCGGGTTGGGGGGGCGGCTGAGCCTGAACTCAACGCTTGCGAACCTTACCGCCGGTCGACGATTCCGCCGAAGGGCCGTAGTGGTAGTCGTACGCGTAGTCGTACCCCCCGTACTGGATAGCCTTGTTGTTGAACTTGGTCAGTACGGCTCCGAGAATCCGGCTGTTTCCGATACTCAGCCTGCGCAAGGCGCCCCGGGCTTGCGCCCGCCGCGTGCCCTTAGCCTCAAGCACGAAGATCGTTCCGCCGACCGCGGAGGCCAGAAGCGGGGCGTCGGCGAAGCCGAGCACAGGGGGGCCGTCGATGACGACATGATCGTACAGGTGGGACGCCTCTTCGAGAACGCGCCGCAACCTATCTCCGCCCCAGAGTTCAGCGGGGTTGGGAGGAAGAGGGCCACAGGCGATGAAGTCCAGATTGTCCTGTCCCGTCGGTTTCACCAGCGCGCTCAGCTCGGCGCCGCCCGACAACAGATTGCTCATTCCGACATCGTTCTCGACACCCACGACCCTGTGCATGGAGGGATTGCGCAGATCGCCGTCAACGAGAAGGACCTTCCGGCCGAGTCGGGCGAGGTTGATGGCCGTAGCGAACGCGGTGGTGGACTTGCCCTCGGCCGGACGGGAGCTGGTCACCAGCAGGTTGCCGGGGACGCCGTCGGGCGTCGAGAACTGAAGGGCGGTCCGCAGGGAGTAGTAGGCTTCCGAGAAATTCGAACGAAGATCACGAAGCGCCTCCTGGGGCGACAGTCCGCGATCGAGCAGCGGAATGACCGCGAGCAATGGAAGGCCGAGCTTGTTTTCGACGTCCTCTGGTGAGCCGAGGGTCTCATCAAGCGCTTCGAGGATCAGGGCAGCCACCACGCCCAAGCCGAGGCCGAAAAGAGCGGCGAGAGCCAGGTTGATGAACAGGCGCGGCTTGGACGGCTTGTCGGGAGTGACGCCGCGGTCGATGATGGAAATGTTGTTGGCGGTGACGCCCCCCGTGACGCCCACTTCCTTGTAGCGCTGAAGCAGACCGTCATAAAGCGTCCGGCTGGTGTCCACCTCCCGAAGCAGGATGTTATACTGAACGCTCCTGTCACGAAGATCGAGCATGTCCCCTTTGAGTTGCTCGACCTGGGACTGCAGGGAACGTTCCCGGTTCACGGTGACCACGTACTCGGCACGGATGGAATCTCGAATTGCAGTGGCGACTGTGCGGATCTGCGCATCCATCTCGTCGAGGCGGGCTTTCAGCTGGACCATCTCCGGGAAGTCCGGCTGGAATATCTGGAGCTTCTCCTGGTATTCGGCGTGTACCTTCGACCGTTCTTCTGTAAGCCGCTGGATCGTCGGGTTCTGCTGGACATCAGATATGGACATCAGCGGCGCCGAAGACACGTTACGCCACTTCTCCTGAATACCCGTACGAAGAGCGCGCACTTCACCCAGGGCCGCGTTGAGTGTCGCCAGATTGGCCGCCACAAGTGACTGCGGCTCCCCGTTGGGGGACTCAGCCTCCCTCAGGTTGATGATCTGCTGATTGGCGGCGTAGGCGACCAGTTCCCGCTCCGCTTCTTCGAGCTTGCCCTTGGTCTGCGCGATACGCTCCTCAAGGAACTCGCGCATATAGGACGAGGACTCGTACTTCCGGTCCAGGTTCGACTGAATGAAATTTTCTGCAAAGGCGTTCACGATCCGCGCCGACAGCTGCGGGTCCGGACTCTCAAAGCTGACAGTCACCAGCCGTGAGCCCCGGACCGGCGAGACGCCGATGTTGTCCTGAACTGCCTTGAGAACAGCCTCGCGACGGTCGGCGGCATTCTCTGCCGCGGTTCCACCAGCGCGCTCCGGCGGGGTTTTCCCCATTTGTTCGAGGAAGGCGTTTGAACTCGCAAGGCCAAGGCTATCGACAACCCGCTCGGCAAGGGATCGGCTGCGAAGCAGGCCGTACTGGGTCTGGAAGAACTCCTCACCCTGGATCATCGACTCGCGCGGTTCGACATCCGACTCTGCAAGGACCCGCGCTGCTTCGCGATCAATCTGGAGCGTCACCGTGGAGGTGTAGATCGGAGTCATAAGCAGCGTTGCGCCGACGCCCAGCAGGATCGAGGCGAGCAACGCGCCGATAATCAGGAACCGGTGTTTGACCGCCAGGCGCCAGTATTCAGCAACGCCCGCAGGGCTCTCGGTCCCGGTTATCCGCCCCATGAATGAAGCAGAATTCTTGGCGTCTCGTCCGCCCAAACCGGTGTCGCCCTGCCTCGCGGCGTAGCCCTCTCCAAACATGTCTATGTACCTTGTCGTTATTGTTCAGAGTAATCCGCGCGATCGCGGTTCGTAGCCCATCAGTTGTGTTGAAGCGAGCCCTCTTGGGACCGCAGCCCCCTGATTGTGAGGCACGCGGTCCGGCCGCCAATTTATAACCGACGAGGTCTAGAGGTGGGCGAAAGGCGCCGGGCCGGGCAGGGCCGCCGCGACGCTGGTCGAGGGGCTCTGACGCGGCGCCGCGCACCCGGCCAAACAGTCCGTGACCACGAGGAGAGGTGAGGTGCGCATAGTTGCAATTCTGTCCCAAATCGTCGACGCGCAGCGTTGCGCAAGCCAGCGCAGAGACCGAGGATCGCGCTTAGGTAGGCTGGACGGGGCGTTCTTGTCCAGAGTCCTCATCATGGGGCCGTGCTCGCAAGAGGTTATGCTGTTGCTGTGATGATTCGCCGACAGAAGTTCGAAGGTTTTGTGCTCGTTGCGATGGAGCGCTGGAGTGTCCTATTGGCGCTAGCCTGCGCTTCCTAAAGTGAGTAACAGGCAAGATAATAGGCAAGGGATTGGATCGAGCCCTGCGGCTGCGTAGCTGTTTGCCTCGATATTTTGACTGGCCCGGAGAGAGAAGGAAGGGGGCAGCGTGCGTGGACGCTAGTGTTAAAGTGAGGCCGCAGGCCAATTCTGAAAGGATGCCTGAGGTTTCGGTTGTGGCCTCGTCCATGCCGCGACCCCGCGCCGATCTTTCCGATTTGCTGTCGTGCCTGGCGACCGTTCTTAGCTTGGCGGTATTGCCGTGGGCGTACTTTTCTGTCGTCCAGTACTGGGGAAGCGTCCCGACGAACTTCGATCTGTGGCGGCATGTGCTTCTGCTTGGTCTGGCTCACGCCTTTGCGCTTGTAACGGCGGCTCGGGCGGGGGGGCGGCTCGACCGTCAGATCGCCACGGTCGCCAGCAGCGTGCTGATGGCTCATGGCGGGGTCGCGTTCATCACGCTCGCTTCCCGAATCTATTATTCCAATCAGCTCATGCTGATCGCCGTCGGGGTGTCGCTGGTGGGCGGCCTTCTCATCATCGGGATGCGGCGTCGTATACACCGGAATCGCGCAGCGGTTGTGGGGCCTTGGCATCCCGCCATTGCAAGCCTAAAGGTTGAATACGATCATGTGGAATCTCCGGGGGTCGATCTTCGGCCCTACGATGTGGTGCTCACGACATCTGTCGAGCCTCCGGAAGGGTGGACGGAGACGCTCTCCAGATCGATGATGGCGGGCAAACCGTTTCGCCAGCTGGCGCAGTACCTTGAGGACGAGCACGGCGTCGTCTCGATCGAGCATTTCCATCCGGATCATCTGCCGCTGGGCGGACTGACATCCTACAGGGTGCGAAAGAGGGCGCTCGACATCCTGATTATCCTGGTCAGTTTGCCGGTTGTCTTGCCGACTGTATTTTTTGCCGCGCTGCTCATCAGGATGGCTATGGGGCCCCAGGTCATTTTCGTTCAGAAGCGGGTCGGTCTGGGGGGGAGGGTGTTCAGCATGTACAAGCTGCGGACCATGCAGCCTGCGGCGCCGGATCGTACCGAGATCGCGACGAAGAAGGGCGATATGCGGGTGACGCCGTTAGGGCGCTGGCTGCGCCGGTTTCGGATCGACGAACTTCCCCAGCTCTGGAATGTGCTCAAGGGGGATATGAGCCTGATCGGCCCCCGGCCGGAGCAGCCGGCGTTGACGCAGAGTTATTGTGAGGATTTGCCGGCCTTCGCCTACCGAAGCCTCGTTCGTCCGGGGATTACCGGCTGGGCCCAGGTTCGGGCCGGCTATGCCGCGGATCTCGAAGAGACGCGGATCAAGCTTGGGTACGATCTTTTCTACCTGAAGAATTTCTCGCTCTCCCTGGATGTGCAGATCATCCTGAGAACCGTCGGCACGCTCATCTTTGGAAACGGTGTCCGATGACAGGGACAATCCTGGTTACAGGAGGCGCCGGCTATATCGGAAGCCATGCGCTGCTCGAGCTCCTCGCACGAGGCTTCAAGCCCGTGGTGCTCGACGATTTGTCAACGGGCAGCCGGGCCGCCGTCCCAGCCGGGGTCGAACTTCAGGTAGGAGATGTCGGGGACGAGGCATTCCTGGAAAAAGTCCTGACCAACCACCGTCCCGTCGGGGTGATGCATTTTGCGGGAAGCATCGTCGTCGAGGAGTCGGTTCGAGACCCGCTGAAATACTATAATAACAACACCGCAAAAACGCTTTCACTTCTCAACGCCTGGATCCGCCACGGCGGAGGACCATTCATATTTTCGTCTACTGCAGCGGTCTATGGGGCGCCCCCTGTCCAGCCGGTTACCGAAGGGGCGGCAAAGACTCCGATGAGCCCCTACGGAGCCTCAAAATGGATGTCGGAAGTCGCGATCCATGACGCGGCCCTGGCGCATCCGGAATTCCGGCCCGTCTGCCTTAGGTATTTCAACGTCGCCGGCGCCGATCCGCAAGGGAGAACCGGTCAGCGGGGTCCGCAATCGACCCATTTGATCCGGGTGGCGGTGGAGACGGCGCTTGGCCAGCGTGAGCGGTTGCAGGTGTTTGGCGTAGATTATGACACCCGGGACGGCTCCTGTGAGCGGGACTTCATCCATGTCTCCGATCTGGCTGCTGCTCACGTAGCCGCCCTCGACTACCTGCTGGCTGGCGGCAGTCCCGCCGTCTTCAACTGCGGGTATGGTCGGGGCTACACCGTTCTTGAGGTGGTCGCAGCCCTTGAGCACATCCTGGGCCGGTCGCTTCCCGTGACCAGAGCAGGGCGTCGGCCGGGGGACATCCCCCGCCTTGTGTCGGATTCCACCTCGCTACGTCGCGAACTGAATTGGACGCCCCGGTACGATGATCTCGGATTAATTCTGAGGTCGGCCCTGTCCTGGCAGTCAAACCTGGCCCGCTAGTTCGGCCACCCAAGTTCCGCCATCCGCTGGCGCCACCAAGGCTTGAAAGATGAATGATGCGCCCCGTTCTCCGTTCCTGGTCGAGGCCCGTCGCTTCGGCGATGCGCGCGGCTGGTTCATGGAAACCTATTCCGAAGCCGCTCTGCTCGGGTACGGGGTCGGTCACCGGTTCGTGCAGGACAATCACTCGCTCTCGCGCAGCGTGGGGACAATCCGCGGTTTTCATTTTCAGGCTCCGCCCCATGCGCAGGCCAAGCTGGTGCGCTGTGCGCGGGGGGCGATCCTTGACTACGCCGTAGACTTGCGTCGCGGCTCGCCGACCTTCGGGCGCTGGGTTTCAGCCGAACTGAGCGGCGAAAATGACCGGCAACTTTACGTGCCCGTTGGATACGGCCACGCCTTCGTTACACTCGAGCCGGATACCGAGGTGATCTATAAGGTTTCCGATATCTACGCGCCGGAATGCGACGGCGGCGTCTCATGGAACGATCCACAAATCGGCGTCGACTGGCCCCTTCCTCCAGAAGGCGCGGTCGTGTCGGACAAGGATATGAAACTTCCATTGCTAGCCGACTTTGACAGCCCATTCGCATACGACGGGATCCCGCTCGCCCCGTTCGATGGACAATCCTTCTGCGAGGTTCGGCCATGAGGATTCTTGTTACCGGAGGGGCGGGATTTATCGGCTCCGCCCTCGTCCGGCATCTTATCGAGCACACAGAATACCAGGTGCTGGTTTTCGACAAGCTGACCTATTCAGGCGTACTCAGTTCACTGCAGCCGGTGGCCTCCAGCAATCGCTACGCCTTCCTGGAGGCTGACATATGCGATGCGGAAGCCGTGTCCGGAGCTCTTGCAGCGTTCAGGCCCCAGGTGGTGGCGCACCTCGCAGCAGAGAGCCATGTCGACAGATCCATTGATGGACCACAGGCGTTTGTGCAAACGAATCTCGTCGGCACATTCGTCATGGTCAACGAAAGCCTGCGCTATTGGCGCCGCCTGCCGGAGGACGAAAAGGAGGGGTTCCGCTTCCATCATATTTCGACAGACGAGGTGTTCGGCTCTCTCGGTGATGAGGGGCGGTTCACTGAATCCACACCCTACGATCCCCGCTCGCCATACTCAGCGTCCAAAGCCGGCTCGGATCATCTCGTGCGCGCATGGGGCCATACCTATGGGTTGCCGGTCCTCATAACAAACTGCTCCAACAACTACGGTCCGTACCATTTCCCCGAAAAGCTGATACCGCTGATCATAATCCGCGCTCTCAAAGGGGAGAGTTTGCCTGTTTATGGCGACGGCAGGAACGTGCGCGACTGGCTGTTCGTCGATGATCACGTTCGCGCCCTGCAGATGGTTTTCGAGCGGGGTGAGCCCGGCGATACATACAACATCGGGGGCGACGCCGAGCGCACGAACATCGACGTCGTCCATACTATCTGCAGCATCCTTGACCAGCTTCGGCCGCGCGCCGATGGCCAGTCCTATGCGAGCCAGATCAGCTATGTGACGGATCGGCCGGGACATGATCATCGCTACGCCATAGACCCGTCCAAGATCGGCAACTCCCTCGGTTGGGCTCCGTCAGTCACGTTCGAGACGGGTATCGAGCGGACCGTCCGCTGGTATCTCGACAACCAGGGTTGGTGGCAGGACATTCTGGACCGCGCCTACAAAACCGAACGCCTGGGCGTCGCGGCGAATGGCTGAGCCGATCCATATTCTCATTACCGGCGGGGCGGGCCAGGTGGGCCTGGAACTGGCTCGGGCTGCCTGGCCGCCCGAAGTTGTCTTGCACATGCCGACCCGGCAGGAGATGGATCTGCAGGACGAGGTGTCGGTCACGGCCGTGTTTGAAGCGACGCCCTTGCGGGCCGTCATAAATGCGGCCGCCTACACCGCGGTCGATCGCGCCGAAAGCGAGGTCGCGGACGCATTCGCCGCGAATGCCCTGGGCCCTGCAATACTTGCCGATCTCACGCGCAAGGCCGGCGTCCCGTTGATTCAGGTCTCGACCGATTATGTGTTCGATGGCCGTGCCGACCGGCCCTATACGGAAGTTGATCCTGTCGCTCCCCTGGGTGTCTACGGCGCTTCCAAACTGGCGGGTGAACTGGCGGTCCGGTGCGGCAACCCGAGGTCGGTCGTCCTGAGAACCGCATGGGTGCTTAGCCCCCACCGCTCGAACTTCCTGAAGACTATGCTACGCTTGGCCGGGGAACGGTCGTCGATCAATGTGGTGGGCGATCAATGGGGTTGTCCGACTGCGGCCCGGGACATCGCGACGGTTCTGGCCCATATCGCCCTGCGGTTGATCCAGGACGCCGGCGCACCGACGGGCATCTATCATTTCGTCAATGCCGGCGAAACGACCTGGGCCGGCCTTGCAGGCGAAATCTTCAGGGCTAGCCGGGAGCTGGATGGCGCATATGCGCAGGTCGAGGAGATTCCGACGGCGGCATTTCCGACACCTGCGAAACGCCCCGGGAATTCGCGGCTGTCCTGCGAGAAATTGGCGCGGGACTATCAGGTGACGCCCCGCGCCTGGGAAGCGGCCGTCGGCGAGATCGTCAGCGAATTGAGCCTGGCTGGTCAGAAAGGAAGAAGATGAAGGGCATCATTCTCGCAGGAGGGTCCGGAACCCGACTGCATCCGATGACTACCGTCACCTCGAAGCAGCTGATGGCCATCTACGACAAGCCGATGATCTATTATCCGTTGTCCACCCTGATGCTGGCCGGCATCCGGGATGTGCTCCTCATCTCGACCCCCCGTGATATCCCTTCGTTCCAGGCTCTTCTCGGAGACGGATCGCAATGGGGTCTGAACATCGAGTACGCGGTCCAGCCCAGCCCGGACGGTCTGGCTCAAGCCTATATCATCGGCGCGGATTTCGTGGGAGGCGAGCGATCGGCCCTGATCCTCGGGGACAACCTCTTCTACGGTCACGGCATCACCGACCTGTTCGTCAGTGCATCGCACCGGACCGACGGCGCCTCGGTGTTCGCCTACCATGTAGCGGACCCGGAACGGTACGGCGTCGTCGAGTTCAATGAGCAGATGAGCGCGTTGTCCATCGAGGAGAAGCCTGAAAGGCCGAAGTCAAACTGGGCCGTCACGGGCCTGTACTTCTACGACAGCGACGTGGTCGATATCGCGGCCAATCTGAGGCCCTCAGCACGTGGCGAACTGGAGATCACGGACGTCAACCGCGTCTACCTGGAACGCGGAAAGCTCTCTGTGGAGATCATGGGGCGCGGCTTTGCATGGTTGGATACGGGTACGCCCGACGCCCTGATCGAAGCCGCCGAGTTCGTGCGCACTCTCGAGAAGCGCCAGGGCTTCAAAGTAGCCTGTCCGGAGGAGATCGCCTTCGACAAAGGCTTTATCGATTCGGGTCAACTCGAGCGCCTCGTCGATCGGCTGGGCAAGAGCAGCTATGGCGTCTACCTGCGCGAGCGGGTCCTGAATCGCCGTGGATAGATTGGCGAGGGAAGAATGGCGTATCGGCAGGGTGAAGGCGTAGTCCGCGCACGGGCGCCCCTCAGGCTGGGGCTGGCCGGGGGCGGTTCAGATGTGTCGCCGTTCGCGGACCAGTACGGCGGGGCTGTACTGAACGCGACGATCGACCGCTATGCGACCGCCAGCTACCGGCCTCGGACCGACGGCCTGGTCGAGCTGGTCTCGACCGATCTCGGCGAGAGGGAAACCCTCTCCCTGGCCCCTGAGTTGCCGCTTCACTCGGGTCTGAAACTTCACCGCGCCGTCTATAACCGAATGACCCGAGACTATAACGACGGCCGGCCTCTGCCCATGACTCTGTTGAGTCATGTCGAGAGTCCCATGGGGTCCGGTCTCGGCTCCTCCTCGGCCCTGGTAGTGGCCTTGGTGACCCTGCTCGCGGGGGTGCTCGGCGCTCCGCTCGGGGAATATGAGATCGCTCGTCTGGCCTTCGATATCGAGCGAAAGGATCTGGGACTCGCCGGGGGGCGTCAGGACCAGTATGCGGCGACATTCGGCGGGTTCAACTTTATGGAGTTCGCCGCGGACGAAAGGGTGATCGTCAATCCGCTGCGTATCCGCCAGGACACCATCTGTGAACTGGAGGCCTCTCTGGTGCTGCTGTTCACGGGCGCGTCGAGGGAATCGGCGACGATCATCACGGATCAGGCGCGCAGCGTCGCCAGCGGGGGCAAATCCCTTGAGGCAATGCTCCAGCTCAAGGCGGAGGCTTTCGAAATGAAAGAAGCTGTCCTGTTCGGCAACATTGACGATATAGCCGAGGTGCTGCGGCGCGGATGGGAGGCGAAGAAAAGCACTTCAGGCTCGGTTTCAAGCCCCGAGATCGAGCGGATATTCGAGGCCGCCTCCCGGGCCGGCGCCTTGGCGGGCAAGGTCTCGGGCGCGGGGGGCGGGGGGTTCATGATGTTCATCACCCAGCCAGAACGGCGGGCCGACGTCATTACGGCGCTCGAAGCGGCGTCAGGGCAGCGCCCGACGACGGCGCGCTTCACCGCCGAGGGCACCCAGACCTGGCGGCCAATCCTCCGCACGACCTGAAAGGCCCTCCGCGCATGGCCGGGCCCACGGCATGGGCTATTGCTCAACCTACAACCAGCCGCTAGCACATTCGATCAGGCTCTCCGGAGCCCGTTTTTATCCGGGCTTAAGGCGCAGAACTCAAAGGCCATGAAGCAAGATCGAACCAAGGCGGGTGACCACCCGTGCCCGGTGTGTGGCGACACGGCGCGCCCAAAGGCGGCGCCCTCCTCATGAAGGGTGATTGCCACTTCAAGTCTGATCAGCACGAAGTTGGCGGGGTGCTGCCTTGAAACGCGGTGATTTCGATCTGCCCGCCTATGCCGCCGACCGGCTCGTGGAGTGCTTCAGGCGGCCTGAGCGTCCGTGCAAGCTCTGCGCACAGCCAAGCCGGCTGTTTGACGTTGTCGACCTCAACAAGCAATGCCACTACGGCCTCTATCCTGAAGATATTGTCGGCATCCCTGTTTACTACAGACGTTGCGATGTATGTGGCCTTGTCTTCACCGATTTCTTTGACGAATTCGACAAGGATGCTTGGACAACGTTCGTCTACAACGAAGACTACAGGCGGATCGATCCCGAGTTCAGCCATATCAGGCCCGAACGGGACGCCCGCTTCGTGAGAGAGTTGCTCAGGCCTTATTGGCGTGAGGGGGACGCCGGATACGACTATGGCGGCGGCGCGGGCGTGTTCGCCGAGCGGATGAGCCAAGCCGGAATGCGCTTCCGCTGCGTTGACCCGTTCGGGGTGGATGAACGTCCCGAAGAAGCGGGTCCCGAGAGGTTTCTAACCTCGTTCGAAGTATTCGAGCATTTCGTCGACCTAGAGGCCAGCCTGGCAGAGGTCTTTGGCCTGTGCCGAACCGACGAATTTCTCGCCATCGTGGGCACCAAGGCCGTGCCGGCGAAGCTGGGCAAGGGCCAACTGTCCCAGTGGTATTACGCCGGGCCCAGGAACGGGCACATCACCTTCTACACGACCCGCTCGATGGAGATCATCGCCCAGCGGCTCGGCGCAGAATACCGGGCGGTGAGCTCCGGGATGCATCTGTTCGGCAAAGGCTTCGACCTGAAGGCCATTTCGCGTCGGGCCTTGGGATTGCGCGCCATGACCGGGTTGAATGTGCGCCTGAGGCGCTGGTTCGGCAAAGGCAGAACCGCCTGGGCGCCAGCGCCCTCGCAGCCGATTGCTGATGTGGAGACGGCGCGTGTCGGCCAGCTCAAGGATGCAACGCCGTGACCGCTGACGTGGACAATGCAGACTTTGCAGCGACTGCTGCCCCCCTGCCCAAGATCAGCGGCCTGGATCTGTTTATCTCCAGCCTGCCGTTCCTTTTTCTTCCTTATGACAGCCTGACCTATCTGCTCGGCTTCGACCTCGCGAGTACAGCGCAGACGCTACCCCTCACTTCGTTGTTCTCGCTCCCCTATCTGGTTTTGTGTGCGTTGCGTCTCCGGCTGACGCCTGCCGCGAGAACGATCGCAGGCCGCCTGTTCATTTGCCTGGTATGGATGCTGGCGCTATGGGCCCTCGGTTTCATCCTCACCGATCCCAAGGACGGCGAGTTGATGGAAGACCTGCGCACGGTTGCGGGATCCCGACAGGCTCTCAGCTTCTTGCTGGGGTTCACCAGTTTCCTCATGTTCGCCGACGCCCTGGTCCGGGGTGGGCAGAGCCATGCGATGCGGATGGTGCTTCTGGGATCGGTCCCGAACATCGTCGCCATTCTCCTGCAGTTTTTCAACGGCGATTTCCGGGTTCAGGGCCTCTCGTCAGAACCTTCGCACCTGGCCGACTACGTGGTCTTCGCCGTCATTCCGGCCCTGTACCTGCTTTACGAACGAAGGTCGTATTTCCTCCCGTCTCTGGGCGCGGCAACCATGCTGATTGGCCTCACCTTCAGCACGACCGGCTATCTGAAACTGGTCGGCTTCCTGTTTGCGAAATACGGCGGATTGAAGCGGATCTGGAGAGGCGTGTTCGTATTCGCCTTCGTCGCCGTCGGCCTGGCCACGCTCTATTTTCTGTTTCCCGACAACTACATATCGCTGACCCTTCGCTACATGCTCTATTCGTACAACGCGACCGGGGAGCTGGCGGGTGGCAGTTGGGTGGACCGCTGGAATGGCTTTGCCGGCCCGATAACCCACGTGATCACGTCGCCGTCGTCCTGGCTGGGATACGGGTTCGGGGCTGACACGATCTATTTCTACAAACTCTTCACACCCGAGGTGGCCCGGGAAATTCTGGCCTTGAAAGGCGACATTCCCTCGATCTCGTCCATGCACGGCAAGCTCCTGCTGTACCTCGGGCCGATCGGATATGCCTTGTACCTGTCCACCTGGTGGAAGGCTTACCGCGCCAGTCCGCCGGGCCACATTGCGAGAGCCTTGCTGCCTGCCGTCATGCTGGGATCGCTTTTCAGTCTGGCCCCGTTCCACCTGCCCTATGTCTGGTTCGCCATGGCGATGGGGGCCGCCGCTTTACCGGCGCCTGTTTCCGGGGAACGAGGCGCGGGATAATCATGGTTTCTGCCCCCTATTTCGCCAGTTCGGCCGGGTTGCGAAGCCGAATGGCGTGGAGGTCCTTCACGGCAGGTAGCTTGGCCGCCGCCATCCTGTAACGGATGGAGGCCGCATGCCGGTGGCTCGTCTCGGCGCGCAGCAGGGCGGCGAGCATCTCCGGGCTTGGTCGCCAGCACCGGGAGGTAATGCCCCGGATCATAGAAGGCCCGGTCGCGACGAAGAACCGGCGATGGTCGTCGACGACCTCCCCGTCGCACCGCACGACGACACGGTCGGAATGGGCGAGAACCTTCACCGTGCGCTGCGCCACCTCCGCCATCAGCGAGTGGGGGTTGCGATCGAAACTGATCAGGCGGGTCCCCGTCGCCGCGTGCTCGTTGTAGTAAAAGCCGTCGACCGGCCCCACCATGGGCTGCAAAATCGCGCGCTCGGCAGCCATCGCCTGAGCGATCGTCGGGTCCTTCTGCTCGGGATCCTGGCGCAATTCGTCCCAGCGACGGCATTCCGTCTCGAGCCCCACCCGTTCATCCCCTCAAGGCTGGCGAAACGTAGCCTGGGCTAGAAGAACCGCCCCGGCGCCGTCTGAACCTGGTGCTCGACCTGGCCCTTCTCCCAGCCGGACGCCGGCGAGCAGGCGTCCGGCTCGACTATCTAGTGCCTCGTCATGACGAGGAAACCTACGCTTACTGGTCCAGCGGTTCGAACTCGAAGTTCACGCCGAGGAAAATTCGGAGACAGGCCAGTCTCCTAATCTTGCACAAAGATGGCGTTCACGTCCGTCATCGCGGCAAGCCGGTAGCCACGCGGTTCCAGCGTCTGTCTCAATTGATCGAGCAGGGCCTGATCCATGCACTCGACCTGCAGCACCGTAGGGCGATGAGCGGGGGAGAGCGCCTGCAACACAGGTAGATCCAGCCCCTCGATGTCGATTGACATGAAGTCGAGCGGCTCGTGGATATGGGCGTCGAAGAAGTCGTTGATGTGGAGGTTCGGCACAGTCTCCACCCGTGCGATCTTCCCCTGCATGCCGACCGCGCTCGGATCAACAATGCTTTCCCGCGACAGCGACGAGAGCTCGTCGAGTTCGTGTATGTGGAAGGACAATGTCTTGTCGGACAGATTGCTGACAGCGGTCTGGACGATCTGGTCTCCAGGTCGGACGGCCCGCAGTCGTTCGGCCAGCCCGGCGTTAGCCTCGACAATGTATCCGCGGGCGCCCCAGGCGCGGTACAGAAGGTACGTTGAAGACGTCTGGACCGGGTGGTTGCCGCCGATCTCGAGGTAGCGCACCGAAGACATGCTGCGGCCGGTCATGGAGAGCCGGGCCCGAAGGAATGCCTCGACGATAATATCGTCGTTGCACTGGGCATAGGACTCCCGCATCGTCGTGGCTATCGGAGCGGACCTGAGACGCAATCGTCCGATCTCGTACTCGATGAACGGATTGGACGTCTTCTTGAGTGGCTGGGCATTTGTGCGCGCCGGGGCAAGCCCTTTGGCTAGTGCGGCGAGCATGCCGGCGAATCTATACTGGGTCCGGATTAGCTGTCGCCCCGCCATCGCGGCGGCGACGTCCCGTTTATCCCACCATTTGTCGCGCTTTGCCCATGCATACTGCAGAAAGCTGCTCATTCGGATGCTCTTTTAATCAGAATATTTATCAGCACTTTTTTCTAATCCTGCGAAGTATCACGTTGGGGACTGTGCTGTAGGCGTGCAGCCGCGCTCCCGGGCGAAACAGGGGCTTTAGCACGCGCTTGCCGACAAGCGCGAGCCACCCGTTTACCGGGTTCGTCGACACGTAGGGAAGGCCCAGAGCGATTCCATTCGGGTCGTTCCTGAGTGCGGCGCCGGGGTTTGCTCGCGTGATGATCGTCTCAAAGTCCCCTGCATGCCGCTCGCATTCGCGGATGAGAAACAACAGGCGAGTGCTACGCGCCAGAGCAAGCGCTTCGTCGATTACGGCCTCTGGTACATGGTCGACCATGTCGAGGAAGGCGGCGTTCTGGACGTTCACCGCTTCCAGAACGGCGGGTGACCGGTTCTCGTCGCCGTACTGAACAGACAGCCCCTCGGCTGTCTCTGTGACGTCGTGAATAGAGGGTGTCGGAGCCTGATTTAGGGCTTCCAGATCATGATGGAAAACGTCAGCAAGAAAGTAATCGAACTTTACTCTGGCCCTGGACTGAAATTTGTCGCCGTACAAAGACCCGGCGCTCCGGTGCAGCGCGATAACGAACGCATTGACCTCTGAAATGCCGAGCCGGTCGGCCAGTCCCGCGAGCGACGTGCCGGTCATCGAAAGGTCCACGACCACGGAGTCTGCGGTCATCCGGCGACCCGCATAGGCAAGGTAACGCTCGGAAGGCTTCAGCGCAGCCACTCGCGAGATCAGAAAGTACTCGACAGCGAGGTCGTCACCGGCGCGGCGGGCGACCTTCTCCGCCAGTCTCGCCCACAGAATGCAATCCCGGCTGGACATAAGGGCCCGCGAGATTCCGTTATCGCGGCACCACAGTACGAGCGAGGCGCTGGCCAGCAGCAGCAAAGGGAAGTTTACTTCGATTTGGGAAGCCTGGAGGGCGCGAGACTTCGCGGAAGCGCGGGGGAGCATGCGAAGTCGCATCTCGCGCACGTAACGGCTCAGCATTGGCGCGCCGTTGGCAAGCAGGAAGCGCTCCCAAAGCGTATCGGCGCTGGCGTTTGTCAGGCCTGCTGGAATGAGATGCTGCAGGGGCCGAATGAAGTCAGAGCCTGGATTGTCACCCGTATGCTTCAGAACTACGTGCCGATCCCTTACGCGTTTCCAGATTGTTCCGTCGATCTTGCCGCAGGTGCTGACAAAGAGCGTCGTTGACTTGTCAAATCCAGCTCTGCCAAGCAGCCCCATGATTAATTCGGGGGAAAGGTACATGTCGGAAACCAGGACGTCGCCGTCGCGTACGAGCGACATGTTTTCCGTGATCGGAATCACGTTCTCAAACTCGGTGCTGATCTCAAGATCCAGCGCGCTCTGGCGCTCCTGCACGGTCCAGCCGTTCTCGCTTTGTAACTGGTCGTAGATGTCGTGAATGGAGATGTCGTACTTAGACTCCCGCGCGACAGCTTCGGCTCGAATCCGCCTGGTCCGGAAGTCCGGCCCGAGCGTCTCGCCCATGATCTCGAATATCTCACCGTGGGCGCCGCACCGGCGCGCGATGAGGGTGTCAAAGACGTCCCAACTGCGTACAAATCGCTTGGTCATGCTGAGTTGTCCTTGGAACTGTTACAGCAACGAACTGTTCAATGCGCTGGAACCGACAATCAGCCACCAGATCGCTGAACCGATCAATTGCGCCGCCAGCAATGAGGCGAGGGCCGCGCGGGCGGGAGTCCCGGCGGACATAAAGAGCAACGCAAACGGCCTGCAACTGAACTGGCTGCCGACGAGGGCGGCGAACGTCAGGCCCAGCAGTAACCCCTGCACTCCGAATATCCACCCCAAGGGGACGGCGACTGTGAAAGCCAACAGCATTTCAACGATCAGAGGGATGCTCATCTGCCGCGAAGTCCCGGCCGCGGCCACGATGGTCGCAAAGCCCATGGCAGATGTCCGGACAATGGTCTGAAGCCCGAGAAGGGCGAGGAAGAACCGAATATCGACGATATCGGACGTGTGGGCCTTCAGCGCGTCAAGCAGGATCTCCAGCATGAACCAGCAGGCGCACAGCACAGCCAGGCTCAGGCCAGCACATAGGGCCGGGCTGAGCAGGGCGATCCGCTGCACACTTGGCGTAGCGCCAATGGCATGCCAGCGAGTGAAGGGGGCCAGCAGCGCGAGCATCGCCGCGGAAAGCAGGCCGACCACCACGACGTTGATCGTGCTGGCCAGGTAAAACGCGTTGAAGTGCTGCGGCGAGATAAGCGCAATCAGCGGCGGGATACTGTACTGGACGATGAGGCTTGAAGCAGAGCCGATGGCGAAGCCGAACTGAACGCGAAGGTTCAGCCCGAGCTGGTTGCGAACTTCCAATGGGGTCGGCAGGCTGTCGCCCCCACGGCGCTTGGGGCTGGGCAACACCAACTGAGCGGCGAGCAGGGCGATCCAGGTGCCCGCGGCCAGCCCGAGGGCCGCCAATGTGAGGTTCTTGCTCCCCACTGCCAGTGCGACAATCATGCCCAGTACGCCGCCTGCGCGGGCGATCGCGAGGGTGAGCGCCGGCAGCCAGTTGAGCTCGTCGGCATAGTGCTGGCCGAAGCGCACCTGCCACAGCAATAGCCAAGCGTTGGTTGACAGCATGATGGTGAGCAGGACAAGGAATTCGCTCGTCGAAAGCGCCCCTACGTCGGAGCTTCCCTGGATCAGGGCGCCCGCCAAAAACAGGGTCGCGAACGCAATGCCGGCCAGCCCCCAACTGATGCGGCGTCCCGCCATCACGATGGCGGCTTCGATAACATCGGGCCCTCGGTGGCGCGCTTCGACCAATCGCCGGGTCACGACGCTGGACAGGCTCGCAGAAAGGATCGGCGCCATGGCGGCGATCGACATGGCCAGTCCCCAGGCTGTGAAGTCCGCGCCATGCCATGTGGCGACCGCCAATGCCGCGACGACCAATTGGTACGCCGCCGCCATCGCGCCGCTGAAGGCGTTAGCGGCGGCATTGGAGAAAAAACGCTTCAGCATTGGGAGGAGTGGATCTCGCGACTTTCGACGACGACCTCGACCACCGGATCGCCGCCCTTCACATGGGCGTAGTCGGTGGGGAGGTGACCAGGGCCAGCGCAGCGTCTAGGGGGCCTTGCGTTCAAAGGAAACGCGCCGGATCAAAGCGAACGCCAGAATGTATCAGGCTTCAGTGGGGCGGACGCGACATCCCGGCAGGCGGTCCGCCGTTACGGCCCATCGCGACGGGAACTCGTGATTGAGGTCAAACACCAGGTGGATGGTCCCGCCGCCGTCCCCGCCACTTCACGCTGCGCATGACGGACGATCTCCCCAAAGGCGCCGGTTGGATGAACCCTCTCGCTCACTTCGGTCTCGCCGTAACTTCGATGCAGTCGCCCTGACCCACCAGATTCAGGAGGAGCGATACGCCCTGGCCCAGCACTTTCATCGGCGTGGAGTTGACAAGGAACCCCTTGTCAGCGGTCAGGGCGGGGTCGGACTTGTTCAGGCGGATCTGCATACTGCCAAGAACGCCGCCCCAATCGCCGCAATAGCGCACGCGCTCGACCTCGAAGCCGGCTGATTTCAGCAATCGCGTAAGGTGGCGACGCGAGTAATTGTAGGTGTGGACGGGCGCGCAGAGATACCACCAATCTTCACCGTAAAAGCGCGCGGGCGCGCTCTCAATGTTCGGTACGCCGATCAACAGCTTGCCGTCGGGCTTGATGATGCGGCGAAACTCTTTCAGTGTATCGGCGCAGTCCGGATCGTGCTCGAGCGAGTGATTGGAGCGTATATAGTCAAAATGGTTGTCTGGATATTGAATGGTTTGAACCGTTCCTACATCGAGATCGATTCCGTACTGCTTGCGCCCGAAGTCTACTGCAGCAGCGCTGGGATCGATTCCAACGCAGGTCCAGCCGCGCTCCTTGAATGGTACAAGCGCCCAGCCGCTGCCAGAACCCGAGTCCAGAATTCGGCCCGGCTTGTCAAAATGCGGGTCCTCTACTTCCAGGGAGCGGAAGAAGATCTTTTTGAGCTTACCCAACAGGGTGGATCGTTTCGCGGCAATATCCTGAAACGCGTAGTAGTCAGTAGGGTAGAGCTTCCCCAGTTCCTCATTCGACAGCATCGGATCCAGTTGCACGAGGCCGCATCCGGTGCAGCGCGCGACTGTCCATTGTCCGGAGATGCCATAGTGGCGATCACGCGCAAGATAGAGGCTCTCGCGGCCGGTCTCCCCACAAACCGGGCAATGGTGTGCAGCCGCAGCGGGCGCACGCGCGGTCGTCGGCTCGGTGGTCGACATGGCGTGTGAGCGCTCTCCTTCGTATGAAGCGCCCTCGATTGAAGCGCCTTGCGTTCTTGCGGTTTCAACAGACATTCAAATTGCTCTGATCTGACTCTATGCTCTGATTTGCTGCCAAGGTTTCAGTCAGCGGCGCTTCGAGCCTCGGTGGGTTGTACGCTGTGTGACTCGGCGTGAGCAATGGACGATCGGCGGAATTGGTCAGGGTATCTAGCCGATTGTCCGCCAGGGCACAGTGGCGCCGTGCGCCGCGAGCGTATGATATCCGAGCGTCGAGTGAGGGCGAAGGGGTTACATTGGTCATCCGCAAATGGGTCGGGACCCTAGCGGCCGCCGCCAAGCGCGCGCGCGTTAAGTTCGGCCATGGCGGCCTCCGAGCGATCGTCCGGCACGGGCAGGGTGAGCGCCCAATCACAGAATCCCCGCAGGCCATCCTCAAGGGAGATCGCTGACTCGAAGCCCAATTCCCGCCGCACGCGGGAGAGGTCGGCATAGCAGTGCCGGATATCCCCCGCCCGGAATTTGCCGGTCACCCCCAGCTCTGAGGAGGAACCGAGAATCTGTTTCATCAATTCGGCCATCCGCCGGATCGGCGTCGCTTCGCCCGAGCCGACATTGAACGCATGGTAGCCCTTGATGCCGGCTTTCAGAGCCAGTTCGATCGATCGGGTCACGTCGTCGACATGGACGAAATCGCGGCTGACTTCCCCATCCTCGAACAGGTCGATCGGTTTGCCCAGCCGCATCCGGGTCGAGAACGTCGAGAGCACTCCGGTGTACGGATTGGTGAGCGACTGTCCCGCGCCGTAGACGTTCTGGAAGCGGAGCGCCGCGACGCGGGCGCCATAGCTATCCGAGAAGACCCGGCACATGTCTTCCATCGCCAGCTTGGTCGCCGCGTACATGGAGGCCGGTTTTGTCGGAGCGTCCTCCGGAGTGGCGCGAAGCTCCAGGCGCTCGCCTTTCGGTCCCACCGGTTCGAAGCGCCCGGCGGCGAGGTCTTCCATCCTGCGGGGATCCGGCACCACCAGCCGACCGTCCGGGGCCGTATAGGCCCCCTCGCCGTAGACCGACCGGCTGGATGCGATCACCAGTGATTTCGCTTCCGGCCCGGCCGCTGCAAGCGCTTCCAGCAGCATGGCCGTGCCTCGCACGTTGACGTCGTAATAGTGGGCGATCCGGTACATGGACTGGCCCGTGCCGGTCTCGGCCGCGAGGTGGACCACGGCGTCGGCGATCCTGACCTGGGCGGTGAGCGCATCGGCGTCACGAATGTCGGCCCGGACGATCTCGAAATCCCCGAGATCTTGAGAGCCAAGCCGTGGCAGGGCTCCATGCACCTGCGCCGTCAAGCTGTCGAACAGCGCCACCTCATGACCCGCGTTCGCCAATTTGCGAGCGAGCTTGACCCCAATGAAGCCGAGGCCTCCCGTAACCAGTATACGCATGCTTAGCTTTCCAGACGTGAGGCCGACCCGGTGGCGCGGCGATGCGCAGCACCGCCTGTGGATGCAACCTGATCAGCCCGCTTAATACATGCTGCGCGGGCGCGCCACGGCTATCGTAGCCTGATGTTTCGCTTGATCGCGCCGGCGACTTCTGGCCTAGGGAGGCGCGCGATCAGTGTTGGGATGTGACGTGAACGAACGCAAAAGGCTCTTGCTGGTCACGCCGCGCTTCCCGTTTCCGCCCGTCAGCGGAGAGCGTTTGCGCATCTTCCATCTGATACGGCTGCTGCAGCGGGAGTTCGACGTGGTGCTCCTCGCGCAGGGAGACCCGCCCGAGGAGGATGTCGACGCGCTGAGGCAGGCGACAGGCGTCCAGGACATCCGGTGCTTCGCCCGGACGCTGCCTGGCTCGCTGGCGGGCGCGCTCGTGTCGGGTTTGAAGGGGCGGCCGCTCCAGGTCGGATATTTCGATTGCCGCGCGCAGGCCGAGGCCGTCGTGGAGACTCTCAAGGAGGTGGACGTCGCGATCTTCCACCTCGTTCGGACATCCGGCATGAAGCCCGACCGCATCGACATTCCCTCGGTCCTCGAGATGTGCGACGCCCTCTCCGCCAACTACGCCCAGACCGCCCGTGAGGGGGCCTTGCTGTCCCCGTGGCGAATTGTCAGCCAGATCGAGGCGTCACGGCTGCTCGAGTTCGAACGTAGCGAAACGAAGCGATACGACCTTGTCAGCCTGCACACCGCCAAGGATGCCGAACGGATCGGACTGGCGCCGGACAGCTTGCTGGTCTCGACCCAGGGGGTGGATCTGTCCGGGCTGAACTATGTGGCGCCGGATGACCGACAGGGGCGATCAATCGCCCTGGTCGGGAAGGTCGACTTCTTCCCCAACAAACAGAGCGTCCTCTGGTTTGCGAAACACGTCCTTCCCGCCCTGCCGCAGGACATGACCTTGAAGGTCATCGGAGATTGTTCGCCGAAGCTTAAACGCCGCCTGGAGTCATTGCCGCGCGTCGTTGTTACGGGTCGCGTCGCCTCCATTGGCGAGGCCTGTGCTGACTGTTTCGCCGCTGTCGCCCCCATGCGCGTGGCGACCGGGGTCCAGAACAAGGTTCTGGAGTATTTCGCGATGGGTCTCCCGAGCATTCTCTCCCCGTCGGTGGCGTCGGGCCTGCTGAAGGAGGCAGAGGGAGGATATCAGGTCGCTGACGTTCAGGACGGGACGGAGTGGGCGCGGCTTTTGATGGCGGTCGCCGAGCGCCCTGCAAGCTATGGCGCCCAGACCGGGATTGCCCGCCGCTACGCCTTCGAGATGCATTCCTGGGACCGTATCGGGGTGGACTACATTGCACGCCTTCGGGGCCTGATGAGCGGCGGTCAATCTGCGGCCCTGGACAACTGAGCGGGGGGCGGCATGGCGATGGACAAGATCGGAATCGTGACGGTGACCTATAATTCGGCGGGGTTTCTCGCCGAGTTCGAGCAGTCCCTGCGCGGACAGATCCATGCGAATTGGACTGTGTATTGCATCGATAACGCTTCTGCTGACGATACACCCGCCTTGCTTGGCGCGATGGACGATCCCCGCTGGCGGATTACCCTGAACGAGAACAACACCGGCGTCGCCGCGGGCAACAACCAGGGCATTCTGCAGGCGCTGCAGGACGGTTGCGACTGGGTGTTGCTGCTTAACAACGACACCAGTTTCGACCCTCGTTTCCTGGAGCAGATGCTTGAGGGGCGCCGAAGCCGGCAGTGGCGTGTCGTGGTCCCCAAGATCCATTTCGACGAGCCAAAGGGCAGCATCTGGTACGGAGGCGGCGGCTTCAATCCGCGGCGGGGCCACACGGGCTTTCACACCGGCATCGGGGAGCCGGACCAGGGCCAGTTCGATGCGGTGAAAACCGTCACCTATTCCCCGACCTGCGCAATGATTGTCGCAAGAGACGTTTTTTCCGAGGTCGGGCTCATGGATGAGTCCTATTTCGTCTATTTCGACGACACCGACTTTTGTCTGCGGCTCGAGCGCGCCGGCATCCAGATCGGCTATTGGCCCGGGGCGACCCTGATCCACAAGGTGGGCGGGTCAACGGGAGGGGGCGCGTCCTCCTTCACCGCGAAAATGACGTCCCGCAACCGTCTCTACTATCTGAGGAAGCACTTCGGGACCTTGGCCGCCCTGGCGTGGATGCCGGTCTTTCTGGTCTACTACTTCGTCGAACATGGTCTGCTGAAGCGGAACCTCGCCGCACTCAAGGCCAGTTTCAGGGGCTCGTTCAGCTATTTCGCGATGCGCCCCCACGAGCCCCGGCTCGACCCGCTGTGACCGGTCAGTCTTTCGCTGACAGGAGGGCGCTGACAAAGTCGTCGAGGTCCCCTCCCTTGTAGAGGTGGCCGGCGACCCCGGCGCGCGCGGCGGATTCCATATCCGTGTCCTTGTCGCCGATCATGAAGCTGCGACCCGGATCGATACGCCAGTCCTTCACGGCGCGGAGGAGCATCCCCGGGTTGGGCTTTCTGTCCTCGTGGTTCCCGACGCGATAGCGGTCCACGGTCGCGTTCTCATGGTAGGGGCAGAAGTAGAAATCGTCGATATGGGCGCCCTGTTCGGCCAGCTCCCGGTTCATTGCCTCGTGGAAGGCTCGCATGTCGGCCTCGCCGTACCGGCCTTTTCCGATGCCGGCCTGATTGGTCACCACGATCGCGAGAAGGCCGGCGTCGTTCACGCGGCGAACAGCCCGGATTGCGCCTGGCGTCCAGGTCAGGTCTTCGGGGCGATGCGTATAGCCGTTGTCGTGATTCAGCACGCCGTCGCGATCGAGGAAGGCGCAGCCGAACCGGCGCCGTTCAGGAATCTCGGCGCGGGCGCGGGCCAGGGTGTTGGGCAGGCCGATATCGAGGAAATAGCCGTCGAACCGTCGACCTTCGAGCCTGCCCTGGGCGGCCAGCCGAGGGAAGACGTCTGTCTCGATGGAGCAGGGACCGTCGATCAGATCGAGGACATCGATCGACATTGCGTAGACGCCGCCGTTGATCAGCATGGGCCCTTTCAGATCAGGGCTTTTCTCGACAAAGCCAACGACCCGGTCGCCTTCGAGCTGGACGGCTCCATACCTCGACGGGTCGGGAACCTCGCGCAGGGCGATCCTCGCCGAGACGCCGTCCTGAAGGGGGGTGGCCAAGGCGCGGAGATTGAACTCGAACAGGCTGTCGCCATTCGCCATGACGAAGGTCGGGTCCAGGCTTTCAGCGGCATACCGGAGGGCTCCTCCTGTTCCCATGGGCGCGGGTTCCCGGATGACCCGGACTTTGGCGTTCCGGATCACGCGGCCGTCGTAGAGTTGCTGCACCGACTCGCCGAGATGGCCAGCCAGGAGGACGATGTCGGAAAACCCGTGCCGCGCCGCCTCCTCCAGCAGGACATCAAGGAAGCGGACTCCCGGCGAGATCTCCAACAGCGGTTTCGGCACATCCCGCGTCAGTTCCCCCAGTCGGGTGCCCTTTCCGCCGACCAGAAAAACGGCCTGTCGGATCATCGCCCGGCATCCGACGCAGGCGGGGCTGCAAGGCGCAGGACCTCGGTGAACGCCAGAAACACATGATACAGCGTCGAGGCAGGGACGGTTGAGGTCAGCGGCCGGCCATCGGCGTCAAAGGCGTCTTGCCAACATCCCGGGACATCGTGTTTGAGATGCCAGGCGAACAGGGCGTCCAGGCTGCGCTGCACGGGTGCGGAGGCGTCAACGCCCGTGAACTCTTCGAGGGCCAGCCAGCCCTTGATGCGCTCTGTATTCGGCCAGGATCGCGACCCCCCGTTCAGAATCCGGCCGTCAACGCCAATCTGGTTCCGGGTCCAGCCGGTCGATGGGTCGAAACCATGGGTTTCGCTGAACGCCATCAGAGACTTCATTGCAGACGTGTTGTCGTGGCCCGTGAGTGCCTGGTGCCGCCCCAGAATCCAGGCCCATTCCATCTGGTGGCCGGGCTCGATGATCTGGTTCGCGACGGGCCGCCAGTCATCCTCGAAGAATTCCGGAAGGATACCCTCGGGAAGTCGAACGATGCGCCGCAGGAACAGGTCGTGGACTTCGTTCGCCAGCGCACGGAAGCGCCCGTCCCCGCTGGTCTCCGCGAGCACGAGCGCCGCCTCGATAAGATGCATATGGGGGTTCTGCTGGCGGGGGGGCGTCGCAGGAAACTCGTGCAGGAAACCGCCTTGAGGGTGTCGGAATAGCCGATCCAGAATGTCGAGCGTCCGGTGCGCGAGGTCCAGAGCCCGACTGTCGCCCGTCAACTTATGATACCAGCCGAGGCCGAACAGCGCGAACGCATAGTCATAGAGGTCGGGGGTCGAATCGAGCGGCGCGCCGTCCAGCGCAATCAGGCGGCGCCAGCCGATGTCGGCTCCACCCCAGGCCCGCGTCGTGAGGTGTTCGAACAGGTGATCGGCCACCGAACGTCCTTCCGACCAGCCCAGCAGGGCTGCATGCGAAAAGACATAGAGCTGCCGGCCCGCCACCCGCGTACGCTTGAACGGGATGTCGGCGACCTCTCGGCCGTCGCCGGTCAAGGCCTCGACGGGCCCGCCAAAGGTCTTGTCGATGCCCTTGTCCGCCCAGAGCGGCAAGGCGGCCTGGAACATCCAGGTACGGACAGCGCCGTGCGCCTCGTTGGAAATGTACAAGATCTCTCCCGCTATTGCCCGATGGACCTGGCTGCACGACGCGCCATTTCGATAGTGTCCAGCCCTGAAGCTGTCCATGCCCGGCTGGCGTGATCGAAGTCAGACGCGGCGTCCCAGCAGGAGGTGCGACCTCCCGACCATCCTGCATCCCCTACCCTGCAATCACCGTCGCATGCGCCTTGGTGCGCTGCACAATAGCGATAGGGAGGACAGCCGGAGCGTGTATGTTGCGGTGATTCATCGTAAAATTCGGAGTACCAGATGACTGACGCATCGACCGTTTCCTATTCCGCGCCCGGTGCGGGGACCGTGCCAGTATCGGCCGCCGACCTGTTCGACGCGGGACCGATGTTCGCCATCACCAAAGGTGCAGTGGCCGATGGCGTTACGCCGGCGACTGCCGCAATACAGGCGGCCATCGATGAGGTTCACGCCCGAGGCGGCGGTGTCGTGCAGCTGGAAGCGGGAAGCTACAATCTCGGCTCGAGTGGTTTGGTGCTGCGTTCCAACGTCGCTCTCAGCGGCGCGGCGACGCGGTACGCGGGGTCGACGACGAACGGCACGCGGCTGCTGTTCTCCGGCTCGACCGGCGCGGCGATCTACGGCCCCCGGATTGTGGACACGACGGTGAGCGACCTGAGCATCGAGTGCACCGCAACTTCGGGGGCCGATATAACGGGGATGTGGCTCAACGGCTGCTGGAAGGGCCGCTTCATCAATGTGACCGTGCTCGGAGCGACGCCGGACAAAGGCACGTCAATCCGGCTCGACACCAACCCGGCAGAATCATGGGGCGCGCAACACAACTATTTCGAGGGCTGCGAGACCCCGGACGGGGTGTTCCTCTTCCAGGGCGCGACCGGCAATGACGGATCCACGACGAATGTCGTCAACACGAACCGCGGTCTGCGATATCGGATCGTCAACTCGCAAGTCACCTTCATAAACGCCACGGCCGAGGGGTTCATCGACGGCCCCGGCTTCGACTTCTCCGGCGCGTCTTGTGACGGCGTTTTGGTGGGCTGCGACATCGAGGGTTCAGGAGGTGGGTTCCCTGGCATTGCGATCGCCGCCCCGGCCGAAGTTCGAGAGATCGGGACGCTCTGGCTGGGCTTCTACGGTCCGCAGCGTGTCGCCGGCGCCATGGCCTCGCTGCGGACCTATGGCGGCCCGCTGGAGGTGCAAGCTCCTCTCGTTCAGGGCGTGCCTTATGAGGTCGTCAGGATGGGCGACAACAACGCCTATTACACACGGGACTCTCTGGTTCCGACGAACACATTTGGCAGCCAGCAGGCGGGCTACCGGGTCTGGGAAAGCCGGCGCGGGACGGGCGCCTTTGCCGTGGACCATGACTTTCGTGATGATGCCTTGATCCGCAAGGATGTCGTGGTGGCTTCAACAGCGACCCAGACGCTGTTCTCCATCCCTGTTCCGCACTACGACGGCTTGACCTTGGAGGCCAATGTCAGCGGAGCGCAGGGGGGAGATGGGGTCTACGCCAACAGCCGCCGTTGCGTTGTCTGCAACAATGCGGGGACGCTGAGCCTCACACAGGAGGCGGCGCTGGTCACTGGCGTGAACCAAAAGCTGTCGTTCGTTATGAGCGGCGTCAATGTTTTGGTGCAGGTGACCCCAACGACCCCGAACAGTTCGACGGTGAAGGCGCGGTGCCGGATCAGCGGCAGCTGGACCTCTTATACCTGAGACCTCGCCGGCGGATGTGAACGGTGAAGGCCGCAGAATTTCGTGGCCTTCACCGCAGGCCGGGTGGCTGGGGCGGCCAGATCGCACCGGGCTGTTCCAGGCCCTTAGTTGTATGCTCCAAACGCGCCGACGATCTCGACCACGACATTCACCGTCGAAGCGCTTGCGGTGGTGGGGGTGCACAGGATCAGGAGGTTGTCGCGACGCCCAACGAAGCCGAGCGACATGTTCACCCCCAGGTTCTCCGCGGCGAGAATATTCGTCACGAGGGTCCCGCCGTTGTTCATGACCAGGCACTCACGATAATTGGTGTAGGCGCCATCCCCTGCCTGAACGCCCCAGATCGTCGCCCGAACCTTGCAGCCTGAGCCGTTGGGGACCGGTATGCTCAGCAGGGTGTGCCGACGGCCGCCGGACACTGCGACCGACTTTTTGGGCAGCGCGTGAAAGCGCCAGTCAGCCTCCTGCACCTCGGTTCCGTCGATGCGGCGATACCAGACGCGCCCTCCTGACTGACTGCCGCCCGTCACGTTGTCGGGATGGAGAGCCTCGCGAAGGTAGATGGCGTGGTGATCCCCGTGGCGGGCGATGTCGACGGGAGTGGACGCCGTCATTTGCCGAGTGAACTCCAGCGGTCCCCCATAGGTACGAAGACTGTCCGTTTCGCCATCCACCCGGAGCGCGCCCGAAAACCCCTTCCAGACCGTTCCGATCTCGCGAACCGATGCGCCGTTGGTGATCTTTATGCCGGGTGAGCCCGCTCCTTCGATGTCGCAGCCGACCATCGTGAAGTCGGTTCCGTCGCCATCGAACAGATATCCAGGGCCGGACGCCCAGCCCTCCGCCGTCGCATTGATGAGCACCCCTTGCGAATGCACGATCTGATACTGGTAGCCGCGAACGGTGTTGAGAACGGTCGTTGTCACGCCGTCACTCGCGCTCACCCCCTGAAGGCGAATAATGCCGTCCGCACACTCGATCTGCTCCAGATAGTTATGCTGCGCTCCATGGGGTGCGCCAATCCCCACCGTATCGAACAGAATCCCGTAGCCCTTCGCCGGGGTCACGCCACGAACGGTCACGTTGGAAAGCGATGTCTTCCACACTCCCGAGAGGTGAACGCCTCTGACGTTCGTTCCAACCGCGCCGGTACAATCAATATCGATGTTTCGAATTTGGCAGTCGAGGATGTTTGCGCCGTGGATGGCCGCCGCCGCGCCGGCGTAGAGGAGGGTGGTTCCACGCGTCGTCGCGCCGCCATACCGCCCTGCCGCCCCTTCGAGAACGACATTGCCGTGGATCGTGAGGCCCGCCGTTCCCAGATCGACGATCCCGTTGTTGACGAGGACCCGTCCTCCACCGCGTTCGTTCACCGCGTTGATCGCGGCTTGCAGGCTGGTGTAGTCCTCACCGTTCACTGAAAAGTCGCGGAGCTTGTCCTGGACCGGGCGCACGGCCGCGTCGACGCCCGCTGGGCTGAAGGCGACGTTGGCTGCGCGGTCCGCGCCGAGCGCCGCCCGCACAGCGGCCGGCTGTGTGAAATCGGAACCATCCGTATTCTTGGGCACCCGGGCGGCGATCGCGGCGGCGCCCTCGTCCGGCTTCTGAATATCCGACACGTCCGGGTCGTGGTCCGGACCGACAGCGGACTGAGCCGCTGTGGCCGCCAAGGGTCCGATCACGGCGGCTCCCGAGACAGTCAGAACTGCGCGCCGGTTGACAAGATCAGCTCGGCGATCAGCCATGGGTGTCACTCCGGAGACAAGACAGGAATTGTTTTCACTATGGGGGGCTTCTCCGGTCCTCGCCAGTCTTCGCGTGCCGGCAGGAGGGCATCGTCCAGCAAGGATGATCTGTTCCCGGAAGCACAGCTATGCACGGCGGCATGCCAAACGGGGCGCGGCCGCCCAGCGGCCCGTAAACGCAGTGAAAGCGGAACTTGATAGTCCCTCCGGACCCCAAAGAAAAACCCTCGCCGCTCGCGTGGCGGCGCTCGAATCTCAGCAGTCGGTGAGATCGGCCCAGACGCTTTCAGCGGTCGGAGTCCGTCCGGCTCCGCGGCCGGTTGCGGTGAAGATCCGGCCGTCGGCGACCGTCACGCGCACGGCGTTGCCCTCGTCCGCCAGCTCGGCGAACAGCGGGTCTGCGTCCATCGCCTCGAAGGTCACCGAGGCCCCGCCGCCCGCCATATCAAGTCTCGCCATCTGCCGGATGCGCCCGACGGGCAGGGCCGTCGTCTCCGACAAGGCCTCCCGCGCCACGCTTGGCGGAGTCAGCCGCCAGCCGCACGCCTCATGGGCGAGGATGGCCAGCTTGGCGGCGGCGTCGAGGCCGGTCAGGTCGGCGCTCGGGTCGGCCTCTGCGAAGCCGGCGTCGCGGGCGGCGGTCAGGGCGTCGGCGAAGGCGCCGCCCTCGGCCAGCCGGTTGAGGATGAAGTTGCAGGTGCCGTTCAGCACCGCCTCGATGCGGACGATTTCGCCCTGCGCGGCGGCGCGGCGGACGGTCTCGATCAGGGGGGCGCCGCCGCCGACGCAGGCGGAATACAGCAGGCGCGCGCCGCAGGTTGCGGCGAGCGCCGTCAGGCCGGGCAGGTCGCCGCCGACCGCCTGTTTGTTGGCGCTGACCACGTCGACGCCGCGCGACAGCGCCGCCCGGATCAGGGCCAGGCCGGTCGAGGCGTCGGAGATGGCCTCGACCACCACGTCCGGCTCGCGCGCCAGCAGGGCGGCGGGGTCGGACAGGGCCAGGCCGGAGGGGATGGCGACGTCGCGCGCCTTGCCCGGATCGCGGACCAGAACGCCGACGACCTCGAACCGGGGGTCGGCCAGCAGGCGCGGCAGGACGCCCCCGCCGACCACGCCGCATCCGGCCAGGGCCACGCGCAACGGCCGCGACGCCGCCGCGCCCGGGCGGGCG
>Ga0265296_1000724_pt1 | contig 45461 bp, 38 predicted proteins | sample MunlanPumphouse1_FD_189073 | JGI IMG/M metagenome (GOLD analysis project Ga0265296, IMG submission 189073) | Groundwater microbial communities from a municipal landfill in Southern Ontario, Canada - Pumphouse #1 | ecosystem: Environmental > Aquatic > Deep subsurface > Groundwater | place... | reverse complement strand
TCCAGGAAGTCCACCGACTGCATCAGCATGTAGTTGAATTCGAGGAAGGTCATCGGCTGCTCGCGCTCAAGGCGCAGCTTGACCGAGTCGAAGCTCAGCATCCGGTTGATGGTGAAATGCGTGCCGTAGTCGCGCAGGAACTCGACGTAGCCGAACTTGGAAAGCCAGTCGTTGTTGTCTACCATGACGGCGTCGGACGGGCCATCGCCGAAGGTCAGGAACTTCTCGAACACCGTCTTGATCGAGGCGATGTTGGCCTGGATCGTCTCGTCGGTCAGTTGCGGGCGCGAGGCGTCCTTGCCAGTGGGGTCGCCGACCTTGGTCGTGCCGCCGCCCATGAGGACGACGGGCTTGTGCCCGGCCTGCTGCAGACGGCGCAGCATCATGATCTGGATCAGGCTGCCGACGTGAAGGGAAGGGGCCGTGGCGTCGAAGCCGATGTAGGCCGTCACGATGCCGCTCGAGGCGGCCTCGTCCAGCTCCGCCGGGTGTGTCACCTGGTGGATATAGCCGCGCGATTGCAGGGTCTTGAGAAAGTCGGACTTGAAGGCTTGGTCGGTCATGGACGGCTCCGTAGCAGGGATGCCGGCGGCCGTCTTCCTTATCGAGGAAGTCGCACCGCCAGCGAAGGCGGCACGAGATCGCGGCCGCTCGCTAGCTCAGCGAACGGTAATACAGGCCGGAAATGGCGCGGGCGACGATCATGGGCGCTAGCTACGGCGTGCGTGACGTGGCAGTCAACCCGCCATGACGACCTCCTCCTCGACAAAGACCCTTCGCGTGCTAGGTTTCATGACCGGCACCTCGCTCGACGCCGTGGACATGGCGGTGATCGAAACCGACGGCGAAAACATCATCAGCTTCGGCCCGGCGGGCGAGATGAAGCTGGACGCCGAGACGCGCGCCATCGTCGAGGACGCCATCGAGGACGCCCTGGACTGGGAGCGTGACGAGGAAGAACCCGACAGCTTCGAGGACGCCCGCATGGCGGTGGCCGACGCCCATCTGGCGGCGGCGCTCAGTTTCATGGCGGTGAACGGCGTCAAGGCCAGCGCCCTGGATCTGGTCGGGGTGCATGGCCAGACCGTGCTGCACGAGGCGCCGACGCCGGACCTGCCGGGCCGCACGGTGCAGTTGATCGACGCCTTGAGCGTGGCCGAGGGGCTGGGCGTGCGCACGGCCTATGACTTCCGCAGCGCCGACGTCGCGGCGGGCGGGCAGGGGGCGCCGCTGGCGCCGGTCTATCACGCGGCCCTGGTGCGAAAATCGGGCCTGTGCGGGCCGGTCGCGGTGCTGAACCTGGGCGGGGTGGGGAATATCACCCTGGTCCGCGCCGACGGCGATCTGGAGGCCTTTGACACCGGGCCGGCCAACGGCATGGTGGACCTGCTGGTCCAGTCGCGCGGCAAAAAGCGCATGGACGAGGGCGGCAAGCTGGCGGCGGCGGGGAAGGTCGATCAGGCGGTTTTGGCCGGCTATCTGGCGCATCCCTATTTCGCCGCGACGGGGCCGAAGTCGCTGGATCGGTTTGATTTCTCGCTGGACCCGGTTGCGGGTCTGTCTCTGGAAGACGCAGCGGCGACGCTGACGGCCTTTGCGGCCGAGGCGGCAGCGCTGGGCGTGGCGCGCTGTTCCGAGAAGCCGACCAAGGTCGTGGTCTGCGGCGGCGGACGGCATAATCCGGTGCTGCTGGCGGCGATCCGCGAGCGTGCGGGCGTGCCGGTGACGTGCGCCGAGGATGAGGGCTGGCGCGGGGATTCCATCGAGGCCGAGGCCTTCGCCTTCCTGGCCGCGCGCTGCCTGCTGGGCCTGCCGATCAGCTTCCCTGGCACGACGGGCGTGGCCGAGCCCCTGACCGGCGGCCGCATCGTGGAGCCCGGCGAGCCGTGAGCCTGATACAGTCCCAACGCTTTTGGGGCGTCGCCAGCGGTCTGGCGGCGGGCGCTCTATGGGGGCTGGTCTTCCTGGCGCCCAAGGTCGCGCCGGAGGCTTCGCCGATGATGCTGACGGCGGGGCGATACCTGGCCTATGGCCTGATCGCCGCCTTACTGATCGCACCGCGCTGGCGTCGCGTGACGGCGGCGCTGGACTGGAAGGCGTGGCGGGCGCTGGCCTGGCTGAGCCTAGCCGGGAACATCGTCTATTTCGTCTTCCTAGTGGTCAGCGTCCATTTCGCGGGGGTCGGGGCCTCAGCCCTGATCGTCGGCATGGTCCCTGTCGTGGTCGCTCTGTGGGGGCTGAAGGACAAGGATTCGCCGCCGTTGACGCGCGTGGCGCCGCCGATCGCGGTCGCGGCCTTGGCGGTCGGCCTGATCGGCTGGGAATCCATGAGCCAGGGCGGCGGGGCGGGTCACGACGGAGCTCAGATCCTGATGGGTCTGGTCTGTGCGCTGGCGGCCCTGTTGTCCTGGTCGGCCTTCGCCATCGGCAACAGCCGCTGGATGGGGCAGCTGCCCGAGGTTTCGCCGCACGACTGGTCGCTGCTGACCGGGGTGGTGACGGGCGGTTTCGCCCTGGTGCTGGCGGTTCCAGCATTGCTGACCATGGGCGTCTGGTCAGGCGAGGCTTGGGTGCGGTTCCTCGGCGTCAGCGTGGGCGTGGCGATCTTCGCCTCCATCATCGGCAACGCCTTCTGGAACCAGGCCAGCCGTCTGTTGCCCCTGACCATGCTGGGCCAGATGATCGTGTCCGAGACCCTGTTCGCCTTCCTCTACGGCTTCCTGTGGGAAGGGCGTGGCCCGACCGTGATCGAGATCGCGGCCATGGTCCTGATGGTGATCAGCGTCGTCTGGTGCGTTCGCGCGCATCGCCTAGAGGCGATCCTGAGTGTAGCTGGCCATGATTGATTCCCGCCTTTGTCGCGATTGATTGCCGTCCCCTTCGCTTCCCGCGCCATGAGGAAATTGTGAAATTTCCGAATTTCGGACGGATCATTTGGCTCACAATTACTACCTTCAGGTCTGAAGTAGCAATTGTGGTATCGGTCATTGCTAGCGCGGCCATGCCTAAAGGCGTTTGTTAATTGGCGATAGGAGTCGCCAATCATGCCTTCCGCATCCAGCGCCTATGAAGAACGGCTTAGACGACGATTTGTGGTTGCGCGTCGGATAGCGGCTGGCGAATTCGGTGGCTACGCGCTGCCCGAAAGCGTTCTGAAGCAGACCTTGAATGTCTCCTTGAAAACCCATCAAGGCGACATCAGGCGAGCGAAGGTCTTCGACACATTCGAAGCCTGGAAGCCCGGGAAAACGGGCCCGAAGCCTGGCACTCGGATCTCGACGATGAGGATCATCGAGGCTTGGACGTACGAACGAGCAAGCAAAAAGCGAAATGACCGGAAGCTGAGCGCCGATCTCGCTTCTCACTTTGAGATCAACGGAGTACCGGCAGCGGAGCAACCATCAGAATCGACCATACGGCGTGCAATTCTAGACATTTACAAACGTGATCCGGCGCACTTCGCCTCGCAACGTCACGGTCGGGCGGGGCGTCGCCTGCATATGCTCCAGAAAGGTGCTCTGGAGGCTGAAAGGCCCCTTCAGTTTGTAATCATCGATCACACCTCAGCCGACGTGAAAGTGCTGAGCATCGAGCGACCTGAAGAGAAAGTTCGGCCCACACTGACGACGGCTACAGACCTGTTCACGGGCGTGATGCTCGCCGGCTTTCTTTTCAGATTTCCGCCCGGACGGGAAACCGTGGCTATGGCCATGGCGATGATCGTGACGAATAAAACGGACTTGTTACGTACCTATCGGGTGCCTGGAGAATGGGAATGTAGCGGCCTTCCAGAATGCGTAATGGTCGATGGTGCCGGAGAGTTCGATAACGACAGATTCAAATGGTCCTGTAATCGATACGGCATCGATCTGGAGATCGCGCTGCCTGGATTGCCTGAAGCGCGATCTCCGCATGAGCGAGCTTTCAGAACCCTGAACTCTGATATTCACGAGTGGCCGGGCACTACGCTCAGCAACGCGCAAATGTTGAAAAGCCACGGCGGTGAAAAGGATGCCGAGCTTCCCTTCGAGGAGGCGCAGCGTCGGTTATTGCTGGCGCTCATAGAGTTCAACAACGAGACATATGGTGGTTCGGAACCTCCTCGAATTCACAAATGGAGGCAATATCAAAGCACCCTCCGACGCGGCGATTGGAGGCCATGGATCAACGCAAGACATTCATTGAATTCCTGCCGCACAGAATTTCAAAACTTCAAACGAGAGGCATCAATTTCGAAAATTGCTGGTTTCGATCGGGGATGGACCATACTTGACCATCCCAAGAGTGACCAACCGGCACGCACCTAAAGATCTGTATGAATTGCGGCTGTACAATAAGGGGCGACGTCAATCGGCTGAAGAAGCCAAAGTTTCGTTAATTATGGCGCAAATTCGAGAAGCGAAGATAGCCAAGTATCCCCTAGATCTTAAATTTTTAAGTGAAGACTACAGTGGCGGCGCTGACGACTCACGCTTCGAATGCTTGTCAGCGCGCCCGTATCTGTCGGATTTTCGCCCGAGAAAGCCTGTTGATTTCGAGGCTGATACAGTCTCGGTCGAGCCGCCAGCGGAACCACGTGCTGATCAGGCGTTACTGGGCTTTCCAATTCCTGATTTTCCCACGAGGCTGAAATGACTTCAGTCGACTTGGAGCCCTTCGCTCATTTGATCCCCGACGCTCGCAAGGTCTTGGACAGCTCGGAAGCCGCGAGATTTGTCTTCATCTGCCGTGACAAGTTGATTGAAACCCCGGCTTTGAGGCAGGTGCAGCAATATGGGGAGGAGCTATACGCCCATGCTCAGATTCAGCGCCCGCCAAATGGGCTTCTGATTGGGCCATCAGGCATCGGGAAAACCCATGCCATTTCATCACTGGTTGATCGCCACCCACCGCGCCGGTCTAGAGCTAGCGGTGAACTGAGAGTGCCCATTCTTTTGCTGGAATACCCGCCTGAGCCAAGTCGGCGCTGGTTCACTAAGGCCATTGCTGAAGGGCTAGGCTATTTAATGCCACTGCCGAGGCACAGTGCCGACATATACGCCCTGCTATTGAGATTGATTGACAGAGCGCGAACAAGACTCATCATTTGCGAAGAAGTTGGTCAACTTCATGGGTGGGGTCGAGAGCACGTCCTGTATTTCTACGGTCTTACGCGATGTCTTTCCAATCAAACGAAAGTTCCGATTATCTACGCTGGAACTGATCAGGCGGCTGACCTCATTGACGGCGACATCCAGCTCAAGCGGCGTTTCGAGCACCTGAAGTTGGTCCCTTGGAAGGCGGACGCCGAATTCGCGGGTTTCATCAAAGCTTACCTTCGGACACTACCTCTGCGCCACGAAACCATCGTCGATCTTAGTTTGGTGGAATGTGTCCACGAGATGAGTGAGGGGATCACCGATACGGTCGTCAAGATACTGAACCGGGCGGCGAAGCGCGCCATCCAGTCGGGTGCGGAGAGGATAACGGCGGTCGACATCGTAGCAGGCGTCAGCTTGCCACCTGTGGTTACGGTTGGGCGTCCGATCGTCAGGCGCCGCCAACGCCGTCGCTAGGCTTGCCGTCCGCTATGCAAACAAGATCGAGCGAGGATGTATCCAATGGCGCGTAGGCAGCGGCGAGTCGGCTACAGCTATGCGCCCGCTCCTGTGGACGACGAAACATTAGGGTCGTGGGTTCAGCGTATCGCCTGGGGTCAAGAAACGTGTGGATCAGGTCTAGTTGGTCGTATCGACGTCGATTGGTCGCCGCCGATTGAAGTGCTCAAGCTACTGGCTGAGGGGAGCGCACAGCCGATCGATCGACTTCGAACCATGACGTTAGATAGGCGCTACCCTGGGACAGCCCGCGCCGACTTCGCCCGATCTGACGGGGCTGCGTTCCCCGGATACCATGCATTCTGTCCCCTATGCGCACGACGTGATTTGGAGGTTTATGGCCATGTGTTGCTCAGGGCACGGAATGCCGGGTTTTGGCGGCTGGCCTGCGACGAGCATCGTTGTCTGCTCGACAGCGTGGAAAGCGAAGACGCAATCACCCCCCATCGCAGGCTCTATGACCGGGGATGGCTCGATGGACGAATCCGCGCAGCGAGACCGGCGTCGGCTGCGCCGCCGGTGGCCTTGGCCTTCGAACGCGCCATACGCCGCGTTGTTTCTGACCGATCCCCCAGTCCTCTGTGGCTGGAGCAAGATCCTTCGAGTTTCAAGGCTGCAGCGATCTTTCTCGCTGCGCAGGTGTTGCTGGTGAGACGCGACGGAGCGGGCCGCGGTCCGTCGCCTGCGTGGGCTTTGCTCGGCGCCAGAATGCCCGACGTCTACGGCAAGGGGATCGACCGATGGGATGAAAGCTTCATTCGCAGAGCACCAAGTTGGCTTCGTGTGAGGGCGATGACAGCTTGTGCCCGCCTTCTTCTTCGACCCTGCGCAACCGCTGATCTTGGGGAGGCCATTTGGTGGGCTCCACCAGGCGCTGCACGAGAGCACCGTGGCCCGGCCTGGTTGGCCGCTTCGGGCGCTATGACACGTACTCAGATGGAGGAGGTGTGTCGGGTATCGAAAGGCTGGTCTTCCTCGCTGAGGTCGATTGTGAGCGCCGCGATCGAGCCAAGGTTGGCGTTACTAAGCGGCTCATCCTAGACTCCGGATACGAAAAGGCTTGATCAAAGCGCCAGCGAGATGTCTGATTCCGCTATGGCCCCCAATGCTCAAAGACCAACCTATGTCGAAGAGGGCAGGGTAGCTCTCAGCGTCCGCTTGCCGCGCGAGATGCACACGAGAATGCGCAAACTGGCGATTGATCGGGATTGCCGGGTGAATGATCTCTACCAGGAAGTGCTTCAAGTCTATCTGATTGAACGTCTTCTAGGAGAGCCGTTCCTACGTGCACCGCCAACGAGCGCTACGCCGGTGACTTTATGGCTAGAGCCAACCTTTAGCGATCAATTCCGGGAAGCGTTAGAGCGCCGCTGCCTCACCGCGACGAACGTGGTCGTGACGGCACTCTTGCATCATTTCGGCGAAGATCACCCGACACATGATCGTCTGGCCTTACAAACTGCAGCTTGAGCGAAAAATCAATGATCACATCGTTCGAGCCAGACAGTCAGGAAGTGCTTGCGGAGCAACTCAACGCGATCCTTGACCGCTACGATGATGATCCAAAAGAAGCTGACCAATCCATTCGCGAACTCTTAGCCATCACGCTTCCCGAAGACGGCGTCCTATATGCAGAGGATGTGTTTGAGGCCTCCAAGGCGGCAGGCCTTCGCATCCAGTTCAAACTGCTGAAGGATGACGGTGCAGTTGGCGGCGAGGATGGCGCGAATCTCGAATGACCGGACCTGACTCATATAGTACAATCGCAGCATCCGTTTTCGGCGCTTAGAAGGGGCGGAGGCGTCAGAGGTCGACGACCTACACGGTTTGAGACGAGCATTTCTGTTGGTGATCGGCCACGCGCCGCTTCCGGAAGATGACAGCGCTTGCGGCTGTCAGAATCCAGCAGCCTATTCCCCCGTAAATCATCACGAGCGCGAAGCCGTGGCTGAGCGTCTCGCGCGCCAGGTTGGTCGCCACCCCGGACTGGAGATTCCCGGCGGATATGCGTTCGGCGGCGAGATGAAGATCGACCGCTGTCGCGATGACGGACCCTTTAAGGTGGTTCAGGACGCCGTTGAACAGGATCGCGCCCATGACGGCGATGTTGATCGCGAGGGTGATCATGCGCGCGCTCATATCCATGCCGGACGCCATGCCGGCTCGGTCGCTGGAGACCGCGCCAGTCGCCGTGTTGGTGACGGGCGTGTTGGTGAAGCCCAGGCCTGCGCCAGCCAGCAGTAGGCCCGGCGCCAGGAGGAGCCAGCCGGCGCCCGGCATTTCGAGCGACAGGCGCATCGCGATCAGGCCGGCGCCGATGATGAACAGGCCCAGAGGAATGACAAGGCCGGGGCCGAAGCGCAGCGACAACCGCTCGGCCAGAGGCGGCGCGATCAGGGTGGGAAGGGTGTAGAGGAGCAACGCTAGTCCGACGCCGATGGGTGAAAAGCCAAGGCCGGCCTGGAACCAGATCGGCAGATAGATGATCAGCGGCCAGAAACTGAGGTTCATGCCGACGGCCCCCACGAGGGCGCCGGAGAAGGCCGGGCTGCGGAAAACGCTGAAGTCGAACATCGGATGAGCGACGCGACGTTCGACCACCACGAAGGCGATCAAACCCACGACGGAAGTCGCCAGGATCGCCAGCGCCAGAGGGGAGGTGAAGCCCAGGCGCGGGCCTTCGGTGATGAAGGCGGTCAGCGTCAGGACGGCGGTGGAGAGGGTCAGGATGCCGGTGATGTCCAGGCGACTGGCCAGCGGGTCTTTCGATTCACGGACGCCGATCAGCCCAAGCGTGAAGGTGAGGAGCGCCAGGGCCACGTGAACGAGGAAGACCCATTCCCAGCCCGCCACAGCGACGATGCCGCTGCCGATGATCGGTCCAAACCCCAGCCCTATGCCGAAAATGACGCCCCACCAGGCGAATGCCGAACTCCGGGCCCGGGCGTCCTGAAACTGGTGGGAGAGAATGGCGACCTGGCAGATCAGCATGACGCCGCCCGCGACGCCCTGGAGGAAACGAGCGCCGATCAGGACGGCGACGTCATGGGTGATCCCGCACACGAGTGAGGTCAGGCCGAAGGCGACCACGCCGATCAGAAACAGACGCTTGCGGCCAAAGCGATCGGCCAAGGCGCCTGCAGCCATCAACACGGTGGCGACTGCGATCGTATAGGCGTTCATGACCCACTGGAGCTGGACGAAGTCGGCGCCGAGCGTGCGTTCAAGCGTGGGCAGGATGACCGGCACGCTGGAAATCTCCAGGCCGAACATCAGGGATGACAGGGTGACGGCGGCGAGCGCGAGGGTGCTCTGGGACGGGCGACGGGGCATTGCGGGTCATCTCTGAAACGCCGGGCGCGATCAGGTCGCCGGCCGAGGCGAGATAGTTCGAACTTGACCACAACGAAACGCGATGATTTTGGATTACAGAGATTGCGATACTGGATGATTGAAATGAAGTCTCTTGATGTGGATGCCGTCAGGACCTTCGTCGCCATCGCCGACCTGCAGAGTTTCACGCGCGCCGCCGAAGCGCTGGCGACGACCCAGGGCGCGGTCAGCGTGAAGCTGAGGCGGCTGGAGGAGGGCCTCGGACACAGGTTGATCGAACGCACGCCGCGCTTGGTGCGCCTCTCTGCGCAGGGGGCGCTGTTCCTGGAACCTGCCCGGGCTTTTCTGAGCGCTCACGAACAGGCCCTGTCCTCGCTGGGCGGCGGCCGACGTCGTTTCGTTCTCGGGATCGCCGCCCACGTCGCTGGACCTGAAGTCCCGATCCTGCTGGCTCGTCTGAATGCTCATGACCCCTGCTTGACGATCGAGGTGAGGCTGGAAAACTCGCGTGTTCTGCTGGACGCCTTTGATCGCGGCGAACTGGATGCGGCGATCATTCGGCGGGATGAGGATCGCCGCGATGGCGAAATCCTGGGGCCGGAACATTTCGGCTGGTTCGCCGCGCCTCAGTTCGAGCGGCGCGAAGATGAGCCGCTGCGGTTGGCCGCCCTCTCTCCCGCCTGCGGTGTTCGCGACATCGCGACCCGCGCACTGGATCAGGCCGGAATCGCCTGGATCGAAGTCTTCCTGGGCGGCGGTTCTTCAGCGGTCGATGCGGCGGTGTCGGCCGGGTTGGCGACCTCGGCCTTTTCTCGCAGGCTTGCGCCCGCCGGCACCGTCGACATCAGTGAGCGGTTCGGGCTGCCGCCGCTTCCGTCATCCGAGATCGTGCTCCATTCGACGCTAACGGATCCCAAGTCGAAGGCGGCGCTGCGCACCATCGTCAGCGCCTTCAGAGAGCACCGAGGCGCCATTCGATGAGCTGATACGCTTTGCTGCTTCACCGTCGAGACGCTGCCAGCACCTGCTCGTCCAGCACCCATCCACGGCGACCTAGCCGCTGATACGGACGCCCTCGCTTTTCAACAGAGCCGTTGCGGGCGCCGGGTCTGGCATGGCCTCGCCCAGGTGCACGCCGGGCTCCAGCGCAGGCCCGAGCCGCCCCAACAGTCGCTCGATCTGAATGACGGCGCCGAGGGCGGTCAGATGGGTCTGTCCTTCGGGATCGACCACTTGCACTGTCCGTCGGATCGTCTCGCCCTGGGCGTCGCGTCCCTCCAGATCGATCCGCACCCGGTGCGCCGCGCCATCGCCGGGGTTGTAGAGCATGGATCGGCGCAGCTTTTCGAAACGCTGTCCCGACAGGGCCTTCCACACGCCGCTGGCCACCAGGACATGCACAAGACGGGTCTCGATCTGACCGTCGAACGCGATGCGCGCCTCCACCGTGCGAGCCCCGGTCAGGGCGGGCAGGTTGGCCTGATCGGGCGTGTCGAAACGATAGAGCCTGTGAGAACCGCCCTCGCCGAAATCCCTGATCTGGCCGTCTCGGAACCCGCGTCGCTCGCGCCAGACGCCGTCCTCCAGGGTCAGGAAGGGCGTCGAGATGCGGTCCATGTAGGCGACCGAGTTGGGCCCCGCTCGATCCGCCAGTCCAAAGAGGACGCCGATGTCGATCCGCTCGACTGACGCCAGCTCCCGCGCGGCGTCCCGCGCTATCAAGCCGATGGTCGACGCCATCCAACTGGAGGCGAAGACGACGGGCGCGGCGGCGGGTCGTCCCTGGGCACCGACCGTGGTCAGCGCCTGCTTCTGCGCCGACGTCCAGCGCGTCACGTCCAGATAGGGCGATCCGGCGGCCAGCGCCGCCGTCAGCAGCCGGTCGTTCAGATCATTGGCCAGGCCGACGATGATCGCCCCTCTGGACGCCCCGTCGAGATCAGGCGCGTCGATGTCCAACCGCATCGCTTCTGCCTCCAGCGGGGCGGCCGCTGCCTGCACGGCATCCAGCCGTCGCCCGGCCAGGACCAGCCGCAGGTCTGGTTGGCGTCGCCGCAGGATGGCCGCGACCTGACGCCCCACCACGCCTGCGCCGCCCGCCAGGATCACTGTCTTCGTTTGCATCTCATCCACACCTCTAAAATTGGTCGATTGACCAAATATGTGAACTTGGTCGTTTGAACAAGTCCCTGTAAAATCCGCACCGCGAACAGGAAGGCGAAGGTGATGGCGGAACGAGGCGAGGCGCGGCGCGAAGCCATATTGGCGGCGGCGACAACGGTGCTGGCGTGTGAAGGGGCGCATGGCTTTCGCCTGCGCGCCATCGCGGCCGAGGCGGGACTGGGCCTCAGTCACGTCCAGTATTACTTCACCTCTCTGGACGCGCTTTTGAGCGCCCTGGTGGACCGCTACCTCGCCGACTGGGACGCCCGACTGGGCGAGACGGCGAGGGATCTGCCGTCGGCGATCGACGCCGTTCTGGACAGTCAGACCCAGGGCGAGGATTGCCGCCTCCTGTGGGAGTTGTGGGCCATGTCCAGCCGCGATCCCGCCGCCGACGCCGCTCTGACCCGCTTCTACGCCGCCTATCTGGATCGGGTGGCCGATCTGGCGTCAGCGGCGCGACCAGACCTGGCGCCGGACACAGCGCGGGACTGCGCGGTCCTGATCGTCGCCCTGATTGAAGGACTGTCGATCCTGCGCGGCGCGGGGCGAGAGGCCGCCCTTGCGCCGCGCGTGCGAACACAGGTTCACGCCGCCGTTGATGCCCTCATTCTTTCGGCGGCCAAGCCACCAACAGCCGCTCGCTCCGCATGACCGCGCCGAAGGCGATCAAGCGCGCCTGATCTTCGGGATAGACCACCTTCACGGGGCAGCCAGTTCTGTCGCCATGAAGTCCACGAAGGCGCGGACCTTGGGGTTGAGGCAGTGGTTCGAGGGCCAGACGATCCGGAACTGGCCCTGACTTCGGATAAAGGGCGTCAGCACCGCAACCAGGGTTCCGGCTTCAATCTGCCGCCGAACGGCAAACAAAGGGACGCAGGTCAGGCCCTGTCCCTGTTCCGCCAGATAGGTGAGGGGCTCTAGCGTGCTCGCCGCCATGGTGACTGGCAGGCCGCCGCCCACGAAACGCTCGTCTCGATACGACCTTTCTGCTAAACGAGGGCACGCTCGAACTGGCCTAGGAAATGGCCAACCACTCGAGCCCTAGAACGACCAAACTTTATGATCGTCGGAATGATCGGATCACTCAGGACGTGTCCCTGAATTCATTGTTTGAGATTCTCATTCGTTTCCTGCGCTGATCGCTAAGGGCCACTCCAGTGAAGGTCGTCCCAATTGCTGGACCCGATTTGACGCAAACTTCGCGACTCGGAGTCGCATCGATTTTTCGATCACGCACGACGTTCCGAGCGTCTGTGGTGCTTCCATGTGTCTTGGGGAGAGGGTTTCATACAGCAGCAGCATCCCACACACGCCTCGCGTGCTGCTAGGGCGGCGTAGCTGTTGCGGCCGACCCGGTCCCTAACGACTTCAGTCTGATGAGATAGGTTCGATCCGAATTCGAAGGCCTGCAGCCCGAAACAGGGCTGCTACCGTGGCAAAAGGTGGGCTCCGCTTGCCGGAGAGGAGGCTGGCGACCTTTCTTGGCGACATTCCAGTCGTCGCCGCCACAGAATTCAGCAAGTCGAGTTGCTCGAGACCCTCCATAAAGCAACGCAACGCTGCAGCAGGGCCATCAGCATCAAGCGCTGAATTTATGCGGCCGGCGACGTCTGAAATATCCATGACCGCCAAAACTCGTCCTTCAGGTGTAGCGCGTGTTTCCCCAGCAACCGAGGCGACACGAGGATACCTCAGCGGCTTACCTACCGCGAATGCATTTGTGCTCGTCGATGACGGATGATCGAAAGATGCGCAGCTGCGAGTCGAAAGATATGACGTCCGCTTCTGACTCATAGCAGAAGTTAACAAGGTCCGCTAAGCGACCATCTGTTAGCTCGCGAGTGAGGACTCGCGTTTAAGCTGGGTCATGAACTGAGAGCGTGATGTCAGTCTAACGCTAACTGAAGAGCCGAAAGGCGGCGTGGAACAGCCGGTTATGGCGAGGCAAACCGGGCGAGACCCTGTCCCTCACTCAGGGACTGCGGAGCCTATCACAACCCGGCGCCGCCGCAGCGATTCGGCAAGAGCGGCTGATCGGAGCTGGCCTGCGTAGCTGGTGTCGGCGCGTCAGGATGTTGACCGGCGTCGGACCGGTCGCCACATTCGCCGAACGGCGATTACGCCGGTCAGGGAGCCACCATGGCGTCGACGCCGCCGGACGGGATCGACGTCTGTCTCGATTCCAACATCATCCTGGAAGGGCGGGCGCTCGCGGATCTGCCTTGGCCGGACCTGTCCCCCGAGGGCCCGATCCGGGCCTGGGTTACCGCCCGCGTCGTCGAGGAAATCGACGGCAAGAAGCGTGACGGACGGCTCGGCGCCCATGCCCGTGCCTTCAACCGTCTCCTGACGCCGGCCGTAACCGAAGGCGCGGCCGTGGTCGTGCGCGAGGCCACGCCGCGGGTCGAACTCGGGTTCGCAGCGCACGGGCGGATCGACTGGGACGCCTGGCCCGATGCGGACCCCGATGACGGCGACACTCGGGTGGTGCTCGAGGCGCTGAACGCGACGACGCCCGGAGCGCGGCTCTTGGTCAGCCACGATCTCAAGCCCTTGGCCCTCGCCAGGGCCCATGGCCTGGCGGTGCACCGCGCCTCCGACGACTGGCTGCGCCCGATCGAGCCCGGGCCGAAGGACAAGGAAATCCAGAGGCTCAAGCAGCAGGTGCAGGATCTGCGGCGGGACGAACCCGCCTTCGAGATCTCCATCAGCCTCAGTCCTGACGACTCGCTCTCGCTCTGGAGCGTCGCCCCTCTGGACGATACGGCGCGCGGCGACCTCACCGGGAAGCTCCAGGCCCGCACCCGCCCACTGTCCCAGCGCGGCGACGGCGTGCTCGGCATCCGCAGCCTAGACCACGACCATACTTACGACGATCGGTTCGACGCCTACCACGACACGGCCCTGCCGGCCTTCGCCGCCGATTTCCACAACCGGATGGGCCTGCTCTTCAACCAGCGGCGGCTCGTGGTCACGGTCGCCAACATCGGTTTGATCCGGGCCGAACATCTGACGGTCGAAATCGCCACGAGCGACGGATGGCTGAACGACCGCCTCATCTTCGTCTCGCCGAACGGCCCTCCCGCGCCCAAGCTGAGATCGCCCTTCGGCGTCACGCCCGGCCTCTGGCGCGGGATCGGGTCGCAAGTCGGCCGCCACGAGTTCGATCCCGTCCAGCCCGCCGAGCGGAGCCCCGCCTTCGCCGCCACCTGCGAGGACTTCCGCAGTCGCGATCGCTATGAGTATCGCGGGGTCCTTGTCCCGACCCCGGCCGAAGGAGCCGTGGAGATCACCGTCACCCTCCGCGCCGGAAACCTGCGCGGCGCCGTCACCGAGACCCGGCGGTGGGACAAGACGCTGCAGGCGGTGGAGGTGGCGGAGCTTGTCGATCTCGAGACCCTGACCGCCAGACTCCCGTTTCCCCTGATGGACGAGATGAGGGCCGCCTATAAGTCCAGGGAGGACGTGGACGACCTCATCGAGATCGACGGGGCCGAGGACGACTGAGACGCGGCCTAGCGGCGGACAAGGCTGGCCAGACGCTGATAGGGGCGTGTTGAGGCCAGCGCAGGGCTCCGTTCCGAGATCGCCGACAGGGCCAGTTCGAGATCGTGCGGGACCACGGCCTCTTCGTCCTGTCCGACGGTCAAGTCGAGCAGCTGGAGGAGGGCAGCGAGGGCCTCGGGCGTGGGCGGTATGGCGAGAATCCGGCCTTCGTCATCCATCCGGTCCCAGAGCCGGTATTCGAAAAGGGACCAGGCGCTGAAGGGCGTCAGGAGGTGGGCGATATCCGCCACCGCCTCCGCAAAGGCCTCTCCGGCGGCGGCCGGAAGCGGGGCGAGAGCGTCGGACAGTTCGGCGGATCGCGCCAGGCGATCCCGGGGCCACCACTCCCGGATGAGGGGGGCGACGGCGGCCCTGTAGGTCGTGGCGCGGTCGGGACGGCCCGCCAGCCAGCGCGCCAAGCCGGCCGCCCCGCGCGCCCGGACCAGGTCGCCGCCCAGACGCAGCATCTGTTCGACCTCGGCTGGAGCGAAGGACGGGGGCTGGTCATCCTCCAGGGCTATTGCCGCCGAGAGCAGGATGCGTTCGGCTAAGCCGGCGCGCACGTCCGGCGAAAGAGGGCCGGACTGGGCCATGGCCGCCATGTCCGCACCGATGACCGCCAGGGTCTCGGGGCCGAGCAGGCCGATCCTAGCGATAGCGTCCCACAGGCTCGGATCCTGGTCCGGTCCCCCGCGCAGGGGGGCGAGGAGCGCGAGGTCCGTCCAGGCCGGGTCGGCTCGCCGCAAATAGGGCAGATCGAGCAGAAGGCGGTAGAGGGCCTGACGCCGCGCCTCGCCCCGCACGGACACGATCGCCTCGCGCATGGCGAGGAGGGTCGGATCCCCGAAGGGTTCGGGAACCTCGGCGAGGTTCGGGAGCAGGGTCATGAAGGCGGCCATCATCCGGCCGGCCGAAGAGTTCAGCGCGTTGGCCGCCAGACGCTCTTCCGGCGGCTCGTCGGTCTCCGCCTCCTTTTCCGCGGCGCGGAGATTGGTCAGGGCCGCCGCCGCCGGCCAGGTCCTCAGCCAGATGTCGCGGTAGCGCGCGTCCCGGCCGAACACGCCTCGCGTCGCGTCGAGCCAGCCGGCGACGCCGTCGGCCGCTTCCGCAAGGGCTGGGGTCGACAGGCCCGCGAGGGCGGCGAGGAGACTCTCCTGGCGTGACGTCGCCGCGCCCGCTCCGTCCGCCTGGGCGCGGGCGTCGCGGTCGGCCGCGGCGAGGGCGGCCCAGACCCGCGGGAAGGCGTCATGATCGGACTGGGCGATCAGGAGGGCGAGCAGGGCGTCCGCGTTGGCCTCGACGAAATCATAGGCCACCCGGCTGTCGATATGGAGCCGGCCCTGAAGATCGGCCTGGAGCTGGTCCAAGACCGGGCGGCCGTCCGCCAGGGCATAGGCCGGCGTCGGTTCGCTAGGGACATATCTGAGCGTCTCATAGAGGCGCGACAGGCGCGTCACTTCGCCGACGGCCCGCATGGCTTCCGGACGCGCCTCCAGCCAGCGCCGGGAGGCTGCGGAGAGCCCGCCGCCCGTGCTGGCCAGCCGCAACAGTTCGCGCACGGCGTCCTCTGTGCGCACCCTGTGGCGGACAGGGGCTTCCAGGCCGCGCCGGTAGAGAGCGGCGGGCGGCCCGCGGCGGATCCTCGTCTCGAGTCCAGCCCGGGACGGCGCATCCAGATCGGCGAACCGCGCGGCCCGCATCTCCAGCACCTCCGGGAACCGGTCCTCGTCCCAGAACCGCTCGTCCGGCAGGGCGGCCAGCCAGGGGCCGATCGCGTCGGGGGCGACGATGTCCGGGCGCCGGGCCGCCGCTGCCCAGAGACGCTGGGTCAGGGGCCAGTCCAGGGCGCGGAGCCGGCCCGCACGGGCCGCCGCCGCCTCTGGCGCGATATCGGCCAGCCGGTCCAGGACCTCACTGAACAGGCGGGCGATCGGCGCATAACCGCTCCTGTAGCGGTCGGGGTCCTCGTCCTCCTGGTCGTCGCCGGCCCCATCGCGCGCTCCCTCGTCGCCGGGCACCGGGGCGGGCGGCGGATAGACCCGCGCGACATAATTGGCCGCCCAGACGGATCCCGATCCCAGCCGGGTCGCCCAAGACAAGGCGTCGACCAGGGCGGCCTCCAGCCGATCGACGAGTTCGCCGATCACGGCGGGGTCGCGGCAGGCGGCCAGACCGACCTCCGCCAGACTGACACGACCCTGGCCGCTCAAACGAAAATGCAGGAGATCGGAGACGTCGCGCGCTGGCTTCGGTCGAGGTGACCATTGTCCGTAAAGCTCCACCGACAAGCGCGGATGGACGATCCGAACGATCTCGGCGACGAGATAGCGGGGATCGACCCCGCGTGCGACGTCTTGGCGGATCTGGATCGCCCTCAGGTCACCGTCGACCGTGTCGGTGTTCCAGGCCTCGACGACGCACCGCCAGGCGGAGCGGACAGGCTCGGGGATGTCGTGGCGAGGAAACTCCAGGCTGTCGCGCACGGCCCGGCGTTCGGCCCGCAGGTCCGGGCCGAGCCCGGCCGCCCAGACGAGGACCGCGGGATCGGCCATCCGCCGGTCCAGGAACCGGCGAGTGTTGGTCACGATCTCCTGTTCGCGGCGATCGAGCACGCGCCGCCGCAGAATCCGGCCGCTCAACGCCCGTCCTCCAGCTCGCGCACGACGGCGTTGGCCGCCGTCAGCCAGTCGGGACCGGCGCGAAGTTCGCCGCCGATATAGCTGATCAAGGCGGCGCGGTGATCGCGGCCCGAGCGCCGCAGCACATAGCCGAAGACCGACCGGTCCGCCTCGCTCGCCTCGTCATGGGCGATCCGGCACATGGCGCGCAGTCTTCGTCGGGCCCAGACGTCCTCGTCGGTGGGCACGCTTTCGGCCCAGGCCGCGAGCACGCGCTGGAGCGCACGGTGGCCGTCGGCGCTGTCGTAGGAGATGGGGGTGATGGACCGGGCCGCCCATTCGAGCGCCAGGGTGGGGTCGTCGCCCGTGCGCGGAATGAAGGCGTAGCGGTCCTTCAGGTCGCCGAAGTGGCGCGTGTCTCCGGCGACGGCGTTGAGCAGATAGCGGAACGGCGCGTCGTTCAGACTGTAGCCGATGATCACGAGCCGGAAGATCCGGATGGCGTCATAGATGAAGTCCGAGGCGATCCGGCGCCGCAGATAGAGGTCGCCAAGGTCCTGGTCGGTCAGGGCGATGTCCGAGCCCAGGCGGCCGTGAAGATGGATCACGCCGTGGAAATCGGCCTGGCGGCTCGGACGGGGCAAGCCCCCGAGATCAAAGGCGCGCGGCCGCGTGCGTCCGGCGGCGCGTTCGTGCAGTTCGTCGAAATTGGTGGTGACCAGCAGCGGATCCCCGAACCGACGCGCCAGGACGTTCAGGGACCGGTGCAGGGTATTGGGCACATGGGCGGCGTGCAGAACCTCCTGGGCCGTCGTCCGCATCCCGCCAGCGATCCTCTGCTCGAGCATGCCGAGCACCACATCATACTCGCCGCGCGCGAAGACCTTCAGCTCCGTCGCCTGGCCGGGCGTCAGGGCCGCAGCGAAGGGCCGCCAGTCGATCGCCGCGCCGTGCGCTGCCCGCGAAGCGTCGGCGAACGCCCGCATGGCGTCGGCGAGAACGCCGTCCAGCCGTGCGTAGATGTCGATCACCAGGCCGCGGAAATCGGGCAGGCTTGACGGCGCCGGCGTCGACACCCCGGCGCCGGTCAGGAACAGGACCTTGCCCTGGTCCCGGGCCAGCATCAGGTTCTCGGGGATGCCGGGCAGGTCCGGCGCGAGATAGACGAGACGGTCGCTCATGTCGGGGGGCTCTTGTTGGGGACGCTCCCGGGGAGGGCGGCGCTCACCCGTTCCGCGAGATAGTCGCGATAGGCATAGGCGATGAGGTCGCGGACGACTTCCAGCAGGCCGCCGATCGGCGGGCTCTCGAACGGGTCGCCGTGGGCCATGCCGTTTCGAATATCCGAAAGGCGGGGACTGACGTCGCCGGTGACCTGACCGACCACGGAGCCGCCGCAGCGCGCGACGACCGGCAGGGCCGCATCCGTCAGTCCGTCGCCCTCGACCATATAGGTCAGCAGGTCCGCGAAGGCTGGTTTCTTCCTTCCGGTGAGACGGCCGTACCGATCCCGCACCGCGAGCTCAAGTGCGATCAGAGCCGCGAGTTCGCCCGCCTTGATCAGGTCGCGATCGATCCATCCGAGCCGGTAGAGACCTAGGGCTCGCAGGAACTTCCGCTCGACCGCCTCGGGGAGACCCGGCGGCGGCTGCAGCCGTTCGACGAACCTCGCCCAGTCCGCCGCGTGGTCGAACGCGATCCAGTCCACCGGCGACTGGGCGCTTGGCCAGCACAGGCGCAACGGCGAGGCGGCGGCCACGACGCCCAGATCGACGAGCGGCGAAGGGTCACCTCTGGCCAAGGGCGGACCAGAGAAGATTGGCGGCCGTGACGAGGGCCGGCGGGGTCAGGGCGTTGGCCGCGACGCTTTCGACGAGCGACCGGAGGGTCGCCCCGCATTCACGCAGGATGACGGCGTTGGGCCTGGGCTTCCGCAGCTGGGCACGGATCGTGGCCGCCTCGGCGTCCAGCTCCGTCCGAGCCGAAGGCTCCAGCAAGGGGCGCAGAAGCTCGACGACCGTGTCGAGGGTTTCCGAGACATCCACACCGGAGACCGCGACATGGACGGTCTGGGCGGCGTCGCGGACGTCCTGCTGCACCACCACCCCGGGTGAACGGGTGATCACGATGGAGTTTCCCGCGGCCGGGGCGGAGGGCTGAGGCGTCTCCAGCCAGCCCCGGCTCCGCAGATAGTGGGTCAGCTCCCGCGTCTGCGGGCGGTAGACCTGATCGACCAGCCGACGCCAGCCCGCGGCCTCGCTGTCATGGGCGCCGGCATAGTGGTTGCCGGCGATGCTGGAGGCCGCGTCTTCGGAGCCGGCGATATGGTCGAGCAGAGCGAGCGCGACCCCGATCTCCGCCGTGGGATCGTCGGGGAAGGGAAAGGGCTCGCCGAGCTCCACCTCGTCGCTTTGGGCCCTGGCCAGCCACCCGGCGAAATCGACCCCTTCGAGAAGCAGGGCGCGGACGTCCGCGAAATCGGGCTCCCGCGTCAGGTCGGCCAGTCGCCGGGCCCGTTGCGCGAAGGCGCCCGGGGCCGCGTCCGCCATCCGATCGACGAGGTGGTCATAGCGCTGGAACCAGGCCAGGGGAATCTTGTGCTCGGTCATGGTCTTCATCCTGATCGCTCTCAACGCGTGACGCAGCCGACCTTCATAAGGGGTCCATTCGATCCGGCCGCGCAGGGGGCGGGGCGGTCCGCCGTGACCGGGCGCGCCGGAGAGCACGCCCTTGATCTCCGAGGCGCGGCCGATCAACCGCGTCCAGACCGCATCGAGGGCGTCAACGATCTGCTGGACCGCCGGCTCCCGATCCGGACGCGGCAAGTCGGCGAGCGCCTCCTCGGTCCTGTCCGTCACGGCCGAGATCAGGTCGTCGATCGTCAGGGTCACATAGCGGTCGAAGACGGGGACCACGGAGCCAGAAAACCGCACGCCGGCGATGGTGATTGGCCCCATTCTGGGATGTGCGAGCGCAAGCGGCGTCCCGCCGCCCAGATGCGTCAGCCACGGCGTGAGGCTCTCCCGGTCGATCCGGTCGGCGGCGGTCTCGAGGTCGCGTCTGATGCGACTGACCAATGGAATCGTCATGCGAATCATGTCCCTTGGGTTGCAACCTAGCAGGGAGACGGCGTGCGGGCGGAACGCGTTCTGGGACGGTCGGCGCCCGCTGACGAGGAGAGACCGGAGGCCCTGTCTTTCGACTGACGAGGGAGCGTCGGGAGTGCCTAATCCGATCCTGGAGTTCGACCGGATCCGCCCGCTGCACGGGCGGCGCGACAAGGCCTTCGAGGAATTGTGCTGCCAGTTGGCGGACCTCGATCCGGCTCCGCCCGGCTCGGTTTTCCACCGGACAGGGGAGGGCGCTGACGGCGGGGTCGAGGGCTACCGGACGCACCCTGACGGCTCCGAGACCGGCTGGCAGGCCAAATATGTGTTCGAGATGGGCGACGTCCAGATCCGCCAGCTCGACCGCTCCCTAGCGCGCGTCCTCCAGACCCACCCGGCCCTGACCGTCTTCGTGGTCTGCCTGCCGTTCGACTTGAGGGACGGACGTCGGCCGAACGTCCTGACCGAACGGCAGCGCTACGAACGCTGGTGCCAGGACCGTGAGGCGGCCGCGCGCGCGGACGACCGGGCGCTGGAGATCAGACTGTGGGACCGTCACGCTTTGGTGGACCTCCTGACGCGGGAGGCGGCCGACTACCGCGGCAAGCGGCTCTACTGGTTCGACGACACCGTCCTGACACCCGCCTGGTTCGAGGCCCGGATGGCCGGCCCTCTGGCCGACCTGCACGAACGCTACCAGCCCGAGAACCATGTCGATGTGGAGGTGTCCGATGCCCTGCGCGGCGTGATCCGGGATCCGGCGCTTCTCGCCGAGCCGGCGGCCTGGGGCGCGCGGCTCGGCCGCATCCTGGGCACCCTGGGCCGACTCGGCGATCCGCCCGGCCTCGATCCGGCGCAGATGCGCCGTCTGGAGGCCGAGGCCGGCGCGCTCGTCACCGGGCTCCTCGCCCCGATCGACGTCTGGCGCCGGCCCCTTCCCACCGGGGCCTGGTCGGACGGGGTCGAGGCGAGCCTGGCGGCGCTTTCGCCCCTCGTCGCCCGGATCTGGGCCCGGGAAGTCGATCCCGTCCTGGAACCCTGGAAACAACCCCTTTACGAGGTGAGGGCGGCGCTCGAGGCCGTGGACGAGGCCTTGGCCGACGGCCCCTGGAGCCTGATCAACGCCGACCGGCTCCTGCTCGAGGGCGAGGCTGGAAGCGGAAAATCCCACGTCCTGGCCGACCTCGCCCGTCACCGCCTGGCGGCTGGCTATCCGACCCTGCTCGCCCTGGGGGGCGGCCTGGCTATCGGCGATCCGTGGCGTGGCCTGCTCGACGGCTGGGACCTGTCGGGCGAGACGGTCGACGACGTCCTCGCCGCGCTCGACGCCGCGGCCGAGGCCGCCGGCGGTCCGGCCCTGATCGTGATCGACGGGATCAACGAAGGGGAGGGGCCCAGGCTGTGGCGCGGCCGGCTGGCGGGCTTCCTTGAGGCCGTGGCCCGGCGGCCCCGGATCGTCATGATCCTGTCATGCCGCACAGCCTATCTCCACGCCGTCGGTCTCGGGGCGCCGATCCCGGGGCTGGCCAGACTGGACCATCCGGGCTTCGAGACGACGGACGCGGCCGTCCGCTACCTGGACAAACGGGGCGTGCATGGCCCCGGTCGGCCGGACCTGGGTCCGGAATTGTCCAATCCCCTGTTCCTCAAGACCTGCTGCGATCTCCTCGACCGCCGCGGGGAGACCGCGTTTCCACGCGGGCTCAGCGGGGTGACAGCCGTCTTCCGCTTCTACACCGATGCCGTGGCCGCGACTCTGGAGGCCCGGATGGAGCTCGATCCCCTACAGGACATTCCCCGGCGGGCCATCCGCGCTTTCGCCGAGGCCCTGGGCGCGGCCCCGGGCGGGCGGCTCCCGGTCGATCGCGCCATCGCGGTCTTCGACAGCGTCCTGCCCTCGAACGGGCGCCGGGATGCCAGTCTGCTGCACCAGTTCGTATCGGAGGGAGTCCTCTCCACCGAGATCGACTACGGCGCGGGCGAGACCTCGGTCGTGCGCTTCACCTTCGAGCGCTTCAGCGACCATATGATCGCCGAACGGCTCCTCCGGGACCTGTCGGCGACCGAGGCGCAGGCCGCCTTCTCGACGGGACCGCTCGGTCGACGGCTTTTGCAGGCGCAAGGCGAGGATTGGTCGGGGGTCCTGGAGACCCTCGCGATCCAGCTTCCCGAACGTTACGGCTTGGAGCTGCCCGACGTCGCGCCGGACGGCGCCGACCTCTTCGTCCTGGAACGGGCGTTCCGCGCGAGCCTGCTCTGGCGCGACCCCGCCGCCTTCACCCCGCGGACCCTGGAGCTGGTAGGCTCCGATCAGGAGCAGCTCGCCCTCCTGCTGCAGGTCGCCACCGAGCCTGCCAATCCCTTCAACGCCGACTATCTCCAGACCCGGCTCGTGGCCATGACCATGCCGGACCGCGACGCCCTCTGGTCGGTGGGGGTCGCTGCGGAGGGACTTCGTCGCGGCGGCGCGCGGGCCCTGATCGCCTGGGGCCTGGGCGCAGGTCGGGGAGCCGACACGGCGCGGATCCGGCTGGGGGCGATCGCCCTGTCCTGGCTCTTCTCCACCTCGCACCGCGCCGTGCGCGATCGTGCGACCAAGGCACTGGCGGCCCTGTTGACCAACCGGCTGGACCTGGCCGCCGACCTGGTCGAAGAGTCGCTCGCACTCGACGACCTCTACGTTCCCGAAAGGGTGCTGGCGGCCGCCTACGGTGCCGCGATGGCGACGACCGACCCCGAAGCGATCCGGCTCCTGGCCATGAGGGTCTGGTGCGCGGTCTTCGCCGCAGGCTCTCCGCCGGCCCATCTGCTGCTTCGGGACTTCGCGGCGGGCGTCCTCGAATACGCCGCCGCCCGTCGGATCTTGCCCGACGAGGTCGACCTCGCGAGAGTCCACGGCCCGTTCGACGGCGTCTGGCCGCTCGAACCGGTCTCCGAAAAGGACCTGAAGCCGTTTGATCGCCGCAGCGCGGGCGGGCGGTACTGGGGGGAGATCCTGTCCTCCTGTTCCGACCACGGGGATTTCGGGCGCTATGTCATCGCCTATCGCTTCCATCACTGGAGCCGCAGGCCCGTCGCCGACGCCGGCCTAGACCTCGAGGGCCTCTGGGACCGGTTCGTCGAGGGTCTGGAGACCCTGCCCGGACCGGCGGCGGACGCCTTCGTGGGCTATTTCGGGGCCGAGGTCCTGGCGGCGCGGGCCATCCCCGCCTCCTGGAACCCTTCAGCGGAGGAGAAGACCCGGGCGGAGGCGGCGAACGGCGTGGCCCGCACCGCCAGGATCGCCTTCGAGGCCCATCTTGAACCGACCGAGCTGGAAGACTGGCGCACCGGCCCCGCCCTCTATTCGCGATCGGGATTCGACGGCGATCGGGCGGCGTTCGACCTTCTGGAGATCGAGCCTGTAAGACGCTGGATCACCAAACGGGCCTATGACCTCGGCTGGACACCGGAGCGGTTCGAGGCCTTTGAGCGCAGCGGCGTCATCACCCACGACCGGATGACCCATACGGTGGAACGGATCGGCAAGAAGTACCAGTGGCTGGCCCTGCACGAGGCCATGGCCCGGGCCGCCGATAATCTGGCGCCCCTGAGCACGAGCCGGGACGGTCCGCTCGGGCGCTACGACGGCGCCTGGTCGACCGGTCTGCGAGACCTCGACCCGTCCCTGCTGGCGGCGGGCATGGCCGAGGACCGGGACGAGGCCTGGTGGACGCCCATCGCGCCCCGGCTTCAGGCCCGGCCGGCGGGCGAGGCCATGGCCTGGCTGGACAGCGGCCACGACCTCGTCTCCGACGGCCGGATGCTGGAGGTCAGAAGCCCCGACGGCGTCGACCATGTGGTGCTTCACAGCTTCGTCCGCGTCCGGGGCGCCGACGAGGACTACGGCGATGCGGCCGCCGAGCCGGAGACCTGGGGGCGGGTGGACGCCCTGGTGGTGCGACGCGAAGACAAGGACAGGCTGCTGACGGCGCTGGGCGGACAGCACTGGACCGGCTCTCACGACCTTCCGGCCTATGAGAGCGAACTCGAGGCCTTCCTGGGCGAACTGGCCTGGCGTCAGCCCTATACGGGCTGGATGGACTGGATGGCCGGGCCGCGAGGGCGCGACCGGCATGTGAGGACCAGTCACGCGACGGAGCCGCCCGAGATCCGCAGGCCCGCGTTCGAATACGCCGCCGAGCGGCTGACCTATGACGTCAGCCTCGACCAAGACGTACGGGCCCAGGCCCCCGCGCCTTGGCTGATGACCGCCCTGGGCCTGACCCTGACGGATCCCCGGGGCTTCGTCTTCTCGAACGCCGAGGGCCGTCCGGTCTTCTTCGATCCTGCCCTGACCCAGCCCGGGCCGAGCGCGGCCCTGGTGGAGAAGGCGGCCTTCGACGCCATGCTGGAGCGCGAGGGTCTGGACATCGTCTGGGTCGTTGTCGGCGAAAAGAATGTCTACGGCGCCGACCACGAGGGCTTTGGCGGACGTCGGGTCCACACCACGGTGTTCGACCGGCACGACGGCACCGTCCGCGCCACGCGTCATCTGACCCGGGTGGAGCCATCCGAGGAGCAACTCGCCGATCTCTACGGGGAGGAGGCCCCGGATGACGACTAGGACCGCCTCATCCCCGAGCGAGGCCGCACGGGCCTGGCTGGAACCTCTCTACGACGCCGCCCTTACCGAGATCCTGGTCGCGATCCGCGAGGCGCTCGACAGGGGCGACGCGCCCCGGCCCACGACCGAGCCGGAGGTCTCGCTTCAAGCCAACGGCCTGCCGCGCCTGTCGGACGGCAGCGCCTTCTCTCCGCGCGGCCCGCTCGACTTCGCCGGGGTGCTCGACCCGCCGTGGGACGACGAGGAGGCCAGGCGCATCCATGTGAAGCTTCAGTTAGAGGCGGACGGAACGCAAGGCGCGGGAGTACGATGACCAGTAAGCCGATCAAGCCAAAACCCAAGGTCAAAGCCAAAACAGCTTCCAAACCGGCCGCGAAGGCGCCGGACCCGTTCGCGGCGCTACGCCGGCGCGTCGCCAAGAAGCTCGAGGGCTTCACCACCGCATTCCCCGACGAACTGGACCCTTGGTCGATGTCGAGCGGGCGGCCTGACTCCTCAGACTTCCCGGTCCCCGAATTGGTCCTGTTCCTCTTTCGGAACCTCATGGGATGGAAGTGGAGTGGGCGCGGCGAAAAGGTCAGGTGGAGCGTCTACGGTAGCGTGAAGGGCGAGCCGATTGGGTTCGAGTTGCGGAAGTTCGGCTTCACCATTTTGCGGGCGGGAGACGCGACAGTCCCGACGTCGAGGATCGTCGGGCAGATAAACTCCGCGCTGAAAGACGTCGAGGCCTTCCTCGAGCCTTACGCCAAGGCTCAGGTCGAGAGCGGCCACGTCCTGATCGCCAACCGGTTTGAGGAATTCGATAGCCGCTACCGGTTTTTCCGCGAACGAGCTGAAAAGGCCTACGCCAAGGCCTCTGAGCCACCGCTGCACAAAAAGCCCAACACGCCGAAGAAAGGCAAGAAGTCGAAGAAGGTCGATCTGGCAGAGCTGAATCTCGGCATCGCCGACCTCCTTAACCACACGTGGAGCGCCAATCGCGAAGGGTTTTTCCACTCCACGGCTATGGTGGACGCGTACTTCAGCGCGCTCGAACATCGCCTGGTGCTGCTGCGCGCCTTTACGGGCGCCGCCCTAGCGCCAGGTGAACTGACCCAAATACTGGCCGCGAAGTGGGACAATAAGCTGAAGGCGGTCCTGCCCATAGGTGGTAACCGGGAAACCGAGCTGCTTTTCGGCAAGATGCGACGCATCAAGGAGCGGATCCGCAATCCCTTCGCGCACGGCGGGGTCGAGAACGACAAGGGCTCGCTCTTCTTTCATCTGCCATCGATCGGCGCGATCCCGGCCAACTTCACCCGGTTCGGCGATAGCATCCGGTTTTCGGTCATCCCGATTGAGGCGGACGATCACGCGGAATGCTGCGCCGTCTTCGACGAACTGGATCAACTGTTGTCAGCAGGACCGCTAGCTGGCCCACATAGGCTGATGGACGCCGGTGTCGATCCATCCTTCGACGCGGTGACGATTGCGGACTACGGGACCGCAGTCGCTGGCACTGAACAGGAACTGGAACAATTCCTCAGCGCTTGGAGCCACAATTGGGAGCGCCACGCCAACATGGACTACTGACCCCGATCCGCGATCTTTTGCAGCAGAAGAACGGAGAGGGAAGGTCCGGTTTCGGCGCCGAAGCCGATGTCCGCTAGTGGCGCTACGCCGACATTGGGGCATTCGGTCGAGACCCAACTCCAGTGCCGAATGTGGCTCAAGCGGACTCAATCTCCACGAGACCCGGCCTAGATGATGCGTTCGAGGGCCGTCGAGCTCAGGGCGGCTGACCGGTCGAAGGGGAGCGCGTCGTGCTTCGCCGCCTTGGCCTTACAGCCGTGGCCGCCAGCGCCCTTGCGGTAGGCCGGGGCTACGTCCCTGGGCAGCAGACGGAGGAGTTTGGGCCGGATGCGTCCTTCCAGTGTGGCCTCGATCCACGCCCCCGTCGGGCCGGCGACCCCGTTGGCGTGGCGAAAAGCGACGTAGAGGCGGTATACTAACGCCAGGGAGTCTGAACTCAGCACGTGATCGATCCAGGCGTCGAGCGCAGTCCCGTCGCGTTGGATCGCGTTTTGCATCGCGGCCGTGATCGGCTCGATGATTCCGTCGTCCTCGCAGGCCACCTGGATAATGCCGAAGGCGTGTTCGAGATGACCGCCGAGCAGCGCGTGCTGGCCGAGCAGTGGGAAAGGGCATTTGCCGATTTCTTCCAGCAGCATCAGATCGGCGCGTGTCTGTCGGTCGGCGGCTAGGACGGAGGGAAACAGCGCGAGCTGGGCCAGGATTTGCCAACCGATGGTGTTTTCGTGGAGGTGCGGGCGATCGTCCACAACGTCCAGGGTGCGGCCGATAGGCCGCTTCTCCTCATCCAGCAGGGTGAGGCGACCCTCCGGCGTGATCTCCACGTAGGTCATGCGACCTTCGAACTGGAGCAGCGCCAGACCGCTCATCGGCGTGGACGAGGGCTGACGCGCCCGCAAGGCGGCGATCAGATCGAACGGAATGGTCGACGACTGCGTCGCCAGGTCGCGAATGGCTTGCGCACCGATCAGGTCGCCGAGGAAATACCGCTCCATACGCGCCATCAGCCAGTCCGCCGCCGCGACAGCGTCGGTGCCGCAGCGCTCGGCGAGTTCGTCGGCCACCACCTGGGCGAGTTCAGAGACGTACACCTCCGGCGCGGTGGGGGCGACGAGATCGACGCCAGAAGGGTGGCGGAAGCGGCGGACCCAGCCCCCGGCGGCAAGATCGCCCAGATCGAGGGCGGTGTCGGCAACGTCGCGCCGCACGACGAAGGCCCGTGCCATCTCCAGCGCCAGTTTCGACGGTAGCGGCCGGTCGTCGTTGAAATGGGCGCTGGCCAGACGGCGGTAGCCGTGCAGCATCTCATCGAGCCCGGCCGCGTGCTCGCGCGCCTCGTCGATCAGGTGCGCGCCCAGGGTGGCGGGCAGATGCGCCACCAGGGCGGCATCGCGATGCCGCGGGGACTCGACCACGGCGTCGACTAGCCGGCGAAGGACCCACGGGGCGCGATACTCCCCGGACTTATGGGCACCCGGAGTTAGGACGATACGCTGGCTCTTGAGGTCCGACAGGGCGCGATCAAATTCGGAATCGCTGAGCAGATCCACTTTCAGTCGGATCGCCACAGATCCGATCGCGGTCAGGCCGCGGCCGCGGCGCCCATGGACCAGAGCGTCGCCGTCGTCGGTGGTGACGACGAGGCGAAGACCATCGCCGAGGCCGGTCTCCGCCAGTTCGAGCACGTCCGACGCCATGGCGGACCCGGGCGCGAGGTCGTCGATGGCGATGATCAGGGCCGGTCGCGCGGCCGTACCCTTCATAGTCTGCAGCCAGGTTCGCGCCGCGTCTTCGGAGACGGGCCAGCCTAGCGCCTGCGTCAGTTCGTTGGCGAGCCGGCGAAACAGACCGGGACCACCATCGTTGCGGATCATCAGCACGCCCCACAAGGCGTCAGCGGCGGTGCGCTCGGCCAGATCCCGCAGAACGGAGCTTTTGCCGCCGCTGGGGGCGGACTCCACCATGACGAGGCGCTGCCCCGTCTCGAGAGCCTCCAGAAGCTCTGTCGTGACCTCGCGCCTGAAGAGCGCGTCGGCGCTGAACGGCTGTCCCGGGCCCGGGCCCGTGAGTTTTCCGATCAGCATTGCCGTCGCCGAGCGAACGGCGGTCAGCCAGATCGTCTTGTTAGGGCCCAGCAGGGTCTCGACAACGCGAGTGCGATCGCCGGTCGCCAGCTTGGCGGCGTTGGAGAACAGGTCAGCGACGCGCGTCGCATCCAGATCCGTCGGCTGGATCCGCTCTCCCGTGGCACCGTCGTAGATTTCGAGATCCGTTCCATTGGTGATCACGACCAGCGGCGGTCGCGGCGTCATGTGCTGGGCGTAGGATAGACCCTGGTCGCGATCGTTCTGGTCGAGAACCTGGTCCGCACGTTTCAGTTCGAGCACTGCTAGGGCGCGATCGCCGTCGTAGAGGATCATGTCGGCGCGCCCGCCAGCGGTCCAGACGGCTAGGGCGTCTTCCTCGTGGGTCTTGTGGCCCAGTCGCAGGGTGAACCGCGTTTCACGACGGATGGTCTGCGGGTTCAACAGGGGGAAAGCAGCGACGAGGGCCGCGTCTATGCGCGCTTGGAATTCGGCTTCGGGGGGAGGAGTGGACCGAGTCATGGGGCTAACATTTAAAGGGCACTCTAGGCGGACGCCATCGTTGTTCGCTGGCCCGGCTCTGCCGAGTGTCGCCTTTTCGGCCTAGAGCCAAAATCTGGTCCTGGCGCGCAGCCGACCTTCGTTCGGCCACTAGCCCTCAGGCCGCTTCCGCTTATCCATTCGTTCCAGGGATCGATAGAGGGTCGATCGGGCAACGCCCAGCGTCTGAGCCACTTCGGCGCCGGTTGTTTCGGGATCCTTTAGCAGGCGAGCCGCGTGTCTCAGTTGCTGAGCTGTAAGCTTGGCTGGCCGCCCTCCTAGCCGTCCTCGTGCCTTGGCGGCACGAAGACCGGCCCTAGTGCGCTCGCGCACAAGATCGCGTTCCATTTCGGCAAGAGCAGCCATGACGTGAAAGAAAAAGCGGCCTGCCGAAGTGGCGGTATCGATCCCGTCAGTCAGGCTGACGAACTGCACATTACGAGCTTGAAGATCGCCCACGAACTCGACGAGTTGGCGAACCGTTCTGCCAAGCCGATCAATTTTCCAAACTACAAGCGCATCGCCAGGGCGCAGATGAGACTGCGCTTCTTTCAAGCCCGGACGATCACCACGCCCTCCGCTTAACTGGTCTGAAAAGATCCGTCCGCACCCATAGCCCTTCAACGCATCAATCTGGAGATCGAGGCGCTGGTCTCCCGTCGATACGCGTGCATAGCCGATGAACATCCAGCGATTGTCGCAGAACTCAAAGCCTCTGCAAAATCTAGCAGTTTGAATTCGCGACACAGTTTTCGGTCGATCAAATTTTAGCACTGCCGGCGAGGGCTGTCCGACATTGCCTCGAGGCGCGAAATCGACCGTTTGTGAGGCTCTGCACTTCTCGCGGACAGGCAAACAGCCAGATGCCTGTGTTCATCACGCACAGTTGATGGGCGGCGAAATCCGTGCTAATTAAGTTAAGTTTTAGCAAGTAGTGAAGTTATTTCGCGCGCGCCACTAGATCGCCAGTTGGCGTGGCGCAAGATTGTAGAACCGCGCATTCCGAGTCCGAGTGTCCTCCGTTTCATTTGGAGGACACGCCTATGGCTTCGCTCTCGCCTTGTTCCGAACCTGACCGTTCCGACCCGTCGGTTGATGCCCCTCACGTTGTTTTGGCTGCGACCGAGAAACTCCTCTCCGAACTGATTGATGAGGCTGGCGACGATCCAGATCTCGACCGCTGGCATGTCAGCGCGGTCGAGCTTGACGTCGATACGCCGTCGACGGTCCAAGCCGCATGGATGATCCTCGTCATGAATGAGGACACCCGGCAGATGCTGGGCTCCACCGTAGTCTTTGAGCCTTGCGAGGCAGAGGCGGACGCAGCGTGACCGCAGCTATGACCAAGGGCGGCGATCTCGAGGCCCTTTCGGACGCGCGTTTCGCCCAACTGGCGGCACGCGCCCGCAGTGTCGCGGACCTCGCCGGTCGTGAAGGAAGAACCGGGTGGGATATCGAAGCGGCGGCGGCGCGTGCCGGTGTCAGCCGAGCCACGGTCTATCGCGATCTGCAGCGTGCCCGGGGCGATGGGCCTGCCACCGTTCGTGATCTGGCCGGGCGCAGGGGTGGTTTCCCCAAGGACCGCAGCCGCTTGCATCCGCACGTTGAGGCGATCATCGCCGAAGCGCTAGCTGGCCATTACCTATCGCAGAGCAAGCCGCCGCTGACCGAAACGGTCAAGGTGATCGGGGCGGCTTGCGCCAAGTTGGGTCTGCCCGAGCCCCGATACCCTGCGGTTCACCGGCGACTATTGAAAATCAATCGAGCCAAGGTCGAGGGCCGACGTAACGGCAAGAAGGCGCGCGAGACCGTCACACCCAGGCCTGGTGCCTACGAGATCGAAGCGCCTTGGGACTGCTGGCAGATCGATCACACTAAGGCCGATGTCATCATCGTAGACAAGGCGACCCGCAAACCGGTCGGTCGACCTTGGCTGACGGTGATTGTCGACGTCGCCACGGAATGGTGGCGGGCTTCTACATCGGGCTCGAGCCGCCCTCGATACTCAGGGCGGGGGCGACGTTGGACCAGGCCGTGCAGCCCAAGGACGCTTGGCTTAAGGGCCTTGGTCTCGACTACCGCTGGCCGGTCGAGGGGCTGCCCAAGCTGGTGCATTCCGATCGCGCCCGCGAGTTCCAATCGCGAGCCTTCGAGCGGGCCTTGTCCAATCAGGGCGTCGATACCTTTTTGCGTAAACCCGGCAAGGCTCACTGGGGTGGCCATATCGAACGTCTGATCGGCACGATGATGGGCAGATGCAAGTTGCTTCCCGGCGCCACGCAGGCCAATCCAAAGGCCAGGGGAGACTATGACTCTTGCCAAGGGGCAGCTCTCGATATCGAGCAACTGGAGCTGTGGTTCGCCCACCAGATCCTTGGCGTATATCACAACACCGTCCATAGCGCCCTAGGCTGCACGCCATTGGAAGCATGGGATCGGATGGCCGCCGACCGCATTCCACGCCGCCCCGACGACGCGGAGAGCTTCCGAGTCGACCTCTTCCCTGAGATCACGCGCACCATCACCCGAATGGGTGTGAAGGTCTTCGGCGAGGAATACGCCTCGATGGACACCACGCTCGCCTTTGCCGAGGGGCACCGCAAAGCCCGCTTCAAGTACGATCCGCGTAACCTCAGCCGACTGTACCTAGAGACCGCCGCTGGTCGCTGGACGGCCGTGCCCTATCGCCTGCCGTATCTCGGCGGACGGTTTCCGACGCTGTGGCTCTACAACTACTTCCGCCGCCTGGCCCGGGCGCTTGGTGCCCCTGTGGAAGGCGTCATGGCGCGGGCCGCTCGTGAAAAGGCTGAGGAACAGCTCCATGGCGAAGCGCACAGCTCCCGCATAGCCCGCAAGGCGATCGAGCGGATCCGGCACGCCAGGACAGAGACGGAAGAGCCGCCGGCCCACCGCGACGACGATAGCTGGGGAGGGGTGCTATGAGCGACGAACTTCTGGATTCCTTCACGCACCTCGACGAGCGGGTCAGGGCCCACGTCTTGGCCACGGACGACCAGCGGCTCGCGCTGATCTCGAGCGACTGGTGGATTAGCTACCCGCCAGGCGATCAAATCGTGTCGCTTCTGTTCGATCTGATCGACCTCCCTCAGCGCCAGCGACCTCCGTCGGTTGCGGTGCACGCCCCGCCCAACTCCGGCAAGAGCGCCATCATCGCGCGGTTTCTAGCACTCTACGCGGCTCGCGTGGCGTGTGGAGAAGCAGACGCCAACGGCGTAGCGGCGATCCAAGCTCCACCGACAGTGGATGAAAAGCGCCTCTACTTTGAAATTCTGAAATCTGTCGGTGCCGCGACGCCGGAGACGACGACTGCCCGGCTGAAAACCATGGTCGTCAATCAATTGCGCCAGCGCCGCACCCGCCTTCTGATCATCGACGAGCTCCAGCATGCACTGGGGCAGCGGCCAGCCGCCCAACAGGTGGTGCTCAACACGCTGAAAACCCTGTCCAACGAGTTGGGGCTGTCGATCGCCGGCTTCGGATCTGCCGAAGCGCGAGCCCTGGTCTACTCCGACGAACACATCGCCCAGCGTTTTGAGGTCATCGGCTTGCCCGCGTGGGACAAGAAGCATTCCTGGGTCGTAGACGTCATCCGCCAGCGCATCGCCCTATTTCCATTACGTCGCGCCACTGTCGTCGACCGACACTTCATGAACTTGCTCCTCCAGCTTTGCGGCCCAACCGGCGGGCGCATGCTGGAAATGCTCGAACGCTGTGCACGGGCCGCCATTAACGACGGCAGTGAGCGGCTCTCCACCAGCCTTCTGGAAGACGTAGCTCTGCGGCGCGAGCGGCTTGAGAATGGGCTTTGAACATACCGACAGCGCAACGCTGTCATTCCCTGCAGTCCGCCCCGAGGAGGGGGAGGCTCTTTCGTCCTGGCTGGCCCGGATCGCGAGGGCGCATTTGCTGGACATCGACCATGTCGCAGACGAGATCGGCTGCCGAGTGCAATCGGTCGATCACGCACCAACCGATCAGTTAATCGGCCGCATAGCTCAACGGATCGGGGCGTCCACTGACGTCGTCCTGGCAGCGAGCCACCCTCTGATAACGCCAACTGTAGTACCTGGCCATGGCGACTTCGACTGGCGCGTCTGCTCGGGATGTTTGACCCTGGATACGGAGCAGGGGAGGGCGCTGCATGTCCGCCGAGCCTGGTTACATCCGCTTTCGACGGTCTGCCTGGAGCATCATTCAGCACTCACCATCCCGACTGCGGAGGAATGGGGGCAGCTGACAACTGATGAGGTTACTCCACCTCGGCAGGATCATGGCCTTCGAGATCTAGCGCGGGAGCCGCTCGACAGCCTGTTGCGCGCCGCGCGATTGGTCGAGGCAGGTCCTCCCTCAAGCCGCGAAACCCAAGTACTCGCACGAGAGGTAAGCGACCTGGTCGATGCGTTGGGGGTGCAGATCAATTACGCGTTGGGCCGCGGCGCGATCCTGACGTTGTTTGAGGAGCCGCGCCGGGGCCGCCATATCCGGCCGCTGGCGCTCGATCTGCCGGATGGGTTGTTGAGCGTGTTGGACGTGGCTGATCGACTACTTTTCGTTCGCGCCGCGCTCGCCTTGCGATGGCCGTCCGAGGGCTACCAGCAAGAGCGGGCTGTGCTGGGCGACTGGTTCAAGCGTGTCATGATGGCCACTGTGCCGGTAGGGCGGAGACGGGTGATTGGTGATCATCCCACGGACCCTCTCTGCCTCCTGGCTGTCGCCCTGCCGGTGCAGCCATTTCACCGTCTGTGCCAGAGAGCCGGAGGGTGGTCAGAAGATCTCCAGCGTCGATGGGCTTCGGCCGAACAGCTAGCTGCCTTGGCCGGCTTGAACTGACCGCTAAAGCGGCAGCATAGCAATCAGCCGGTTCCGCGAGGCCCGCTTGGTCTTGACGACCGCGACTAGACGCGGAGTCCACGATCAGCGATTCTCCCGTTGAGTAGGGAGATTGTTGATGATGACACCCGAGAATATCCCCAGCTGGCCTGACGAGGAATGGGTCGTTCCGCGTGCGAACCTGTGCATGCGTATTCCGCGCTGGGCCCACAAACGAATGAAGGCGAAAGCCCGCGACGAAGGAAAAACCGCCGCTGATCTCTATGGGAAAGTCCTAGAGGACTTTCTGGATGCGGAGATCGACCGTTGGCGCAATGGACTGTTCACCGGCCCGACGTCGTCGCCGTCGACCACGCTGTCGGTGCCGAAGCCACTCGTGAAGCGGGTTCGCGCGATCGCCGACGACCGCGACATTCTGATCAGCGACATCGTTTTCACTGCGGTGCTGCTGCACCTGGGCGAAGCGCCGCCGCGCGCCGCCGCCGCCTGAGCTTCAAGCCGGCTAGCTACTCTCGCTGCGCTCATGAACACAGAGTCGCAGCATTTCGTTCAGATGCCGCCAATCCGAACACAAACCCTCTGCGAATCCGCGAGGGCGGTGAGAATCTCAGGGAATGAATTCAGCGACAGGACGCCTTAGAATGCGAGCAAACCTTTATCGTCTAAGATATATTATGCGAAATTGAAGCGTAACAGAGTTCCTCCAGCTGGAACCAAAGCGATCACGGCCCCGTTGGTCGCACGGCTGAGCTGCAAGGGGTTGTGCGATGAACGTCGACGTCATCGAGGATTTCGGTGCGCTCAGGAGCGTGCGCGACGACTGGGACGCCGCCTATGCGGCCGACCCCGAGGCGAGTTTTTTCATGTCATGGAGCTGGATCGCGGACTGGCTGGCGGTGCGCCAGACAGTCTGGCTGGTGCTGGCGGCCAAGCCGACCCAAGCGGATGATCGCTATGTCGCCTTCCTGCCCCTGCGGCTGCGAGTGCATTTTGACAAGGCGCGAGGCTTCTTCAACGTGGTCTATCTGGCCGGCAGCGGATTTTCCGACCACGCGGGCGTTCTGACCCATCCCGATTTCGAGGCAGAAGCGGTTTCAGCCTTCACTGATTTTCTGCGAAAAAAGCTCAGCTGGACCAAGCTGATCATGAGCAACTTGTGGATGTCCGACAGGCGCCGCCGGCTCTTTTTGGCGGCTTTTGACCCGCTTCGTTTCGTCCACAAGGATATCGAGTATCTCGACAAGATCACGAATACGGACGTCAGCGTTTGCCCGTTTGTCGCCTTGCCGTCTGATTGGGACGCCTATCTGACGAAACTGAGCGCCAACAACAGGCAAAAGATTCGCCGCTGGCTGCGCAAGGTCGAGGCGGGCGAAGAGTACGACATCACCGCGTCCAACGACGAAACCTTTGCCCGCGACATCGACATTCTGCTTGGCTTTTGGAAGACCAAATGGGCGCATCGCAAGGGCGCTAGAACCGATGACATCGCCCAGTATAATCGCGCCATGCTGATGCGTTGCGCACAGAACGGGACCCTGTTCCTGCCAGTGTTTCGGCACAGGGGGCGTCCGGTGGCGGCCTTGGCGATCCTGGTCGACGCCGCCAAGAAAACGATGCTCTTCTTCATCGCCGGTCGGGACGAGACCTATGACGAGGCGCCTGCGGGCTACCTATTGCATGCCTACAGCATCCGCCACGCCATCGCCCAGGGGTACGCCACCTATGATTTCCTGCGAGGCGACGAGCCCTATAAGTACCTGTTCGGCCCGCAGGAACGGCGATTGAAGGCCTGTTCCGTGACGACCAGAAACGGTCGCAACCTGGGCGGCGCGCCGGACCCGCGCGGTCTGGAGGCCATGCGCGACAAAGCGTTCGAATTCGACAAGAAGGACGAGATCGCCGTCGCCGAGCGAGCTTATCGCCAAATCCTTGTCATGCAGCCGGACGATGCGTTGACGCTTTACCGCCTGGGCCGGTTGTTGGCGACGCAGGGCGATGAGACCGAGGCCGCGCGGCTGTTCTCCCGCTCAGTGGCGGTCGAGCCGGCGGGCGAAAACGCCTGGCTGAAGCTGGCGCATTCGCTGCACGCCCTGGGGGATGAGGTTGCGGCGCGCAATGCTTGTCGCGAAGTCCTCCGCTTGCAGCCGAAGAATGAAGAGGCCGAGCGGTTGATCCTGCAACTCGCCCTTTCGGCCCCAAGGGCGCTCACCATCGCCAAGCCATTGTCGGCTCAAAGTGAGCAGATACCTGTCTGGATGCGCCCTGCCCCGCCCGTATGGGGCGTTCCTCAATCAGAAATCGTTCGTGCAACCGCAAGGTCTTGAAGACCGTGACCGACCAGCAATACCGTGTCCGTGACCGTCGAAGCGTTCAAACGGCGGTATTGCTGCTGAATTTGAGCAAAGCCGACGGCAGCGAACGAATACTGCGCCTGTAAACCGGAAGATAAATTACGTTGTTAGGGAGCGTGGCCCTAAAGGGTGACTGCTTAAACAAAAGCAATGGCTGGGGAACTAGGACTCGAACCTAGAATGACGGTACCAAAAACCGTAGTGTTACCATTACACCATTCCCCAGCAGGACCAGTGCGCCGCCGCAGTTCGTTGCGGCGAGGAGCGGTGAGATACGCCAAGCTTTTCGGGGATGCAACACTGAAAACAAAAGAATTTTCATCGAGCGGCGACTTTTTAAAAACCACAAATTCCCCGCTTGCGAGGTCCGAAACACGTGGCTATAAGCCCCCTCCTCGGCGCAACAACGGCCTCTGGCCTGCGTCGGGTAAAATGTCGGAGTGTGGCTCAGTCTGGTAGAGCACTGCGTTCGGGACGCAGGGGTCGGAGGTTCGAATCCTCTCACTCCGACCATTTTTCCTTACATCATCAGATGATTCCCCCTCGCGGGGCGGTGCATTTGTTCGCGCGCGAGCTAAGCTCGGTGGCATGAACACGCTGATTGCACCCGCTGACGTCGTCGCTTTCTGGATCGAAGCCGGACCCGAAAAGTGGTTCGCCAAGGACGCCGCCTTTGATGCGGCCTTCACTGCGCGATGCCGCGACACGCATTTCGCCGCCGCCCGTCGAGAACTTGACGCCTGGGCCGAGACGCCTGAAGGCGCGCTGGCCCTCATCCTCCTGCTGGACCAACTGCCGCGAAACGCCTTCCGCGACACCGCCCATATGTTCGCCACCGACCCGTTGGCCCTGTTGTTCGCCAAGGCGGCGATTGCGGCGGGCCATGACCGAGGGCTGGTTGGCGAGCTGCGCCCCTTCATCCTGATGCCGCTGATGCACTCCGAATCCCTGGCGGATCAGGATGAGCTTCTGACCCTGCTGGACGAGGCCGAGGCGCCCGAGACCTTCAAGTTCGCCGTCATCCATCGCGACATCATCGCCCGCTTCGGACGCTACCCGCATCGCAACGCCTGCCTCGGTCGCGAAACAACCGCGGAGGAAGCGATCTTTTTGAAATCCGGCGGGTTTGCTGGCTAAACCGCCGTAACGACGGTTGAACTTTGTGTATGGCAAAGCTAGAGAAATGAGGCTTTTTCAACAACCATAAGCCAGAATTATGCCTCATTTTGCACGCGGCCTGACCGCTGTCGCCGCCTTGACCGTCATGCTGACGACGCCGGCCGAAGCGCAGATCTTCGGTCGCCGCAGCAATAACGCGGACGCTTCGGTGATCAACGAGACGCCGCGTTGCACGCAAAACCTGGGCACGGTGACGATCGCCGACACTCAGAGCGCCCTGTTCAGTCAATTGGGCGTGGGCGCGCCGTCCGAGCTGCTGCGCTATCTGGTCCGCGAATCCGGCTGCTTCACCTTGATCGAACGCGGTCCGGGCATGGACGTGGTTGAGCGCGAGCGCGGTCTGGGCGCCGCCGGGCGTATCCGCACCGCGGATTTCGTCCTGGTCGCCGAACTGGCCAACCCGATCGAGGCGGACAGCGGCGATACCGGTCGCGGGCTGCTCGGGTCCCTGGCTTCCAGCGGCGGGCGCTTGCTGCTCCAAGCCGGCGTCGCGGCGGTCACCCAGGGCCAAGGGGCCGATATGGGCGCCGGCATGGCTCAGATGCTCTCCGCAGGCGCCAATGTCGCCGGCAATCAGCTGGATCAGGCGCTGAGCAATCGCACGGTCGACGCCATCAAGGACCTGAAGAAGGACCTCGCCAAGGGCAAGGAAGACGCCCAGGTCGTGTTTTCCCTGTCCAGCGTGCCCCTGGCCGAGACGGTCGGCTACACCCGCGCCGTCGCCAACAAGGACGACTGGCGCCGCCTGCGTATCCGCGACAATCATTTCGGCGGCCGCGTCGGCGCCGGCTATGAGACCGAGGACGAGGGCAAGACCCTGGCCTTGGCCTTCGTGCGCGGCTACGCCGACCTCGTGACCAGCCTGGGCGGCACGGGGTCGACTGTCCCGGAAGTCACCCTCGCCAACCGCGAAGCGCTCCGCGTCGAGGCGGCTGCGCAAGAAGCCAAGGCCGCCCGCCCGGCCCGTGGAAGTCAGGAACAACGCAGCTCCGCGCGTCCCTCCGTCACGCGCTACACCCTGGCCAGGGCTTCGGTCCTGCGTAGCGCGCCAGACGGCGATGTCGTTCGCACCATGGCCGCTGAGGACACCGTCTTCCCGACGGGCGCCCAGGACGGCGATTGGGTCGAGGTTCTGGACGCCGACGACAACGTCGGCTGGCTCCAGCGCGATCGCCTGGCGACCGAAGACTGAGCACCAAGCACTGAACACCGTCCTGCCCTCTCGCATGAGAGCGGCAGCGCCTGAATCTACCAGGAGTTTTTCCCTTGAATATCCGTATGATGGCCTCTGCCCTGGCCGCGCTCGTGGCCGCCTCCGTCCTGCCGACCGCGTCTGAAGCCCAGGCGCGTCGCAGCGGCGCGCAACGCACCCAGGACGCTCAGATGGCGCAGATCCCGCGCTGCGCCCGTAGCCTGGGCACGGTTACGCTGGCCGACGGCCAGTCCGACTATTGGCGCGAGCTGCAGCTTTCGCCGCCGCAAAGCCTGCTGCGCGTGGTGATCCAGCGTTCGGGCTGCTTCACCCTGGTCGACCGCGGCATGGGCATGAGCGTCGCCCAGCGCGAGCGTGAACTGGCTTCCGGCGGCGACCTTCAACGCGGCTCCAATGTCGGCGGCGGCCAGGTGCGAGCGGCGGACTTTGTCCTGGTCGGCGAGATCGCCAGCCAGAACGCGAACTCGGGCGGCAGCGCCCTGGCCGGCCTGGCCGGCGCCGCCATCGGCGGACGCGCCGGCGCCATCGTCGGCGGTCTGCGCACGCGGCGGATGGAGGCCAATACGGTCCTGTCCCTGACCAACGTCCGCACTTCGGAAACCGCCGCTGTGGCCGAGGGCTACGCCTCCAAGAGCGACATGAGCTGGGGTCTGGGCGCTGGCGGCTTCGGCGCGGGCGCTCTCGGCGGCGGCAGCTACGAGAACACCGAGATCGGCCGTATCGTGTCGCAGGCCTTCATCCAGGCCTATACCGACATGGTCATGCAGATGGGCGGACTGGAAGGCGGCTCGCCGGCTCAGGAAGCGCCGGTCCAGACCTATACGGTCCAGCAGGCCGCCACCCTGCGCTCCAGGCCGAACGGCGGCTCGGTCGTGCGGGCCCTGCCCGCGGGTCTGCGCCTCTATCCGACCGGCAACCGCGACGGCGTCTGGTGGGAGGTGCTCGACGACAACGACAACCTCGGCTGGGTGCTGAACGAACGTCTGGCTCCGGGTCGCTGATCCCGAAACACAGCTGAGTTGGGCAACGCCCGCCGATCCGTTCGGCGGGCGTTTTCGTTTTATCTGTGAGCAAGCGAATCAGACGTCTGCCCAGCGACACGAATCAGAGGCATCCTCACTCCCCATGACCGCCGCTCTCGTCCTCGCCGATCTGGAAACCCTCAGCGGGGCGGCCCCGGCCGATCACCCCGAGTGGCAGTATCTCAACCTGCTGCGCGACATCCTCGACAACGGCGTGCGTCGCGACGACCGCACTGGCACCGGCACGCTCGGCGTCTTCGGTCGCCAGATCCGCTTCGACCTGTCCAAGGGCTTCCCCCTTCTGACCACCAAGAAGCTGCACACGCGCTCGATCTTCATCGAGCTGCTGTGGTTCCTGCGCGGCGACACCAATATCGGCTGGCTCAAGGACAACGGCGTCGGCATCTGGGACGAATGGGCGGACGCCAACGGCGACCTGGGCCCCGTCTACGGCAAGCAGTGGCGCTCCTGGGCCGCCCCAAACGGCCAGAGCATCGACCAGATTCAGAAGCTGATCCACGGTCTCAAGACCAACCCCAACAGCCGCCGCCACATCGTCAGCGCCTGGAACCCGGCCGACGTCGATGACATGGCCCTGCCGCCCTGCCACTGTCTGTTCCAGTTCTTCGTCGCCGACGGCAAGCTCAGCTGTCAGCTGTATCAGCGCAGCGCCGACGTCTTCCTCGGTGTGCCGTTCAACATCGCCTCCTACGCCCTGCTGACCCTGATGCTGGCCCAGGTGCTGGGGCTGGAACCCGGCGACTTCGTCCACACCTTCGGCGACGCCCACCTGTATCTGAACCATCTGGAGCAGGCTGAGCTGCAACTGACCCGCCAGCCCCTACCCCTGCCGACCCTGACCGTCGCGCCTAAGTCCGACCTTTTCGCCTATGAGCTGTCGGACTTCGTGCTGAGCGACTACGCGCCCTGGCCGCATATCAAGGCCGCCGTCGCGGTCTGACCCCCATGAAGATCGCTGACCTCAAGGCGGACGTCCTCCGCATCTCCGACATCTATGCGCGCGAGCATTCCATCGACCGCGACCGGGATTGGGCCTTGCTCAAGCTGCAGGAAGAACTGGGCGAACTGACGAAGGAGCACCTGAACCTCTCAGGTCGCGCGCGCGGCAAGCCCGACGCCGAGGCCCTGGCCGACGAAGCCGCCGATGTCCTGGGGATGCTGCTCATCTACTGCGAGCGCGCCGGGATCGACATTGAAACCGCCATACAACGCAAATGGCTGAAGTGGCTTGAGACCACGACCTAGCTTGACCTTTTCCCCGATCCATGACCGCCTAACGCCGGTATATTTTGGGGGGAAGATATGGCCAAGCTACCGAAGAAATTTACAGACCGCGTGCGAGCGCGGCTCAAGCACTTCCAGGGAATTGCCGTCGCCCAAAGGGCGCGCGACGTGTCGGAAGCCGACACCGTAACCCTCGTGAAGGACATTCTCGCCGAGGTGTTCGGCTATGATAAATACTCGGAACTGACCAGTGAGCATCAGATACGGGGGACGTTCTGCGACCTCGCCGTGCAGACTGACGGGGCAATCCGCTTCCTTATTGAAGTAAAATCCGCCGGCTCAACCCTCAGCGAAGCGCACCTCCGGCAAGCGGTGAACTATGGCGCTCACAAGGGGATCGAGTGGATCGTCCTGACCAATGCGGTGGAATGGCGCTTCTATCGGGTCCGGTTCGCTCAGCCGATCGGCTGGGATGAGGTCGTCAGCATTTGCCTGCCGGACATTAGCACGCGATCTGATGATGACCTTCAAAAGCTGTTCTTGCTCGCCCGCGAAGGGCTTGCGGCTGATGCGATCAGTGCTTTCCATCAACAAGGTCAGTTGTTCAACGCCTTCACTGTCGCCCAGACGCTCATGTCCGAGCCCGTCGTGACTGCAATTCGCCGCGAACTTCGCCGTGCCTTCCCTGAACTGAAGATCGACCCTGAAGCCGTCGAGGAAATGGTTCGGCTTCATGTCGTCAAACGTGAGCTCGTCGATGGGGACAAGGCGAACGAGGCGCGAGATCGCCTCAAGAAGGCGGCGCAGAAGGCTCAACGCGCCGCACGCAAGGCAGCCCAGTTCGATGAAGAAAGCGAAGAAGCCGCCTGAGCGTAAACTCCCGTAACGCCGTCTGGCGAGCGCCAGAGACTCGGCGCACCCTCCCCTGATCCGCGTTGATGCGGGGCATGAAACGGGAGGGTTGGCATGTTGAAGAAGTTTGCGGCCGAACTGGTCGGGACGATGGTGCTGGTGCTGTTCGGGTGCGGGGCCGCCGTGCTGGGCGGGTTCGATCATGTGGGGCAACTCGGCATCGCCCTGGCCTTTGGCTTCGCCATCATCGCTATGGCCTATGGCATCGGGCCGGTGTCGGGCTGTCACGTCAATCCTGCGGTCAGCCTGGGCGTCTTCGTCGCCGGGCGGATGAGCGCCAGGGACATGCTGATCTACTGGGGCGCCCAGTTCATCGGGGCCGTCATCGGCGCGGCCATTCTCGGCCTGATCGCCAAGACCGGCTTCGCCAGCCTGGGGCAGAACGGCTTCGACGCCGGGTCGCCGGGCGGATACGGCCTCCACGCCGCTCTGATCTTCGAGATCGTGGCCACCGCCATCTTCATCATCGCCATCCTGGGCGTGACGGGAGCCAAGGGGCACGGCGCCTTCGCTGGCGTCGCCATCGGCATCACCCTGGCCGTCATCCACATCGTCGGCATCCAGGTGACGGGCGTCTCGGTCAATCCGGCCCGCAGCTTCGGCCCGGCCCTGCTGGTCGGCGGCCAGGCCCTGAGCCAGGTCTGGGTGTTTTTCGTCGCCCCGGCTGTCGGCGCTGTGATCGGCGCGCTCTTCTTCCGCTTGAAACTGTTGGAGCCAGAGGCCTAAGTCCGGTCTAGGGGGCGGTGTTCATCCGCCCCCGTCTTTCGGAGCCTGCCCAGTGTCTATTCCCAAGATCGCCCTCGTCGTCGCCCGCGCCCGTAACGGCGTCATTGGCAACAAAGGCGACCTGCCCTGGCGGCTGCGGTCAGACCTGCAACGCTTCAAGTCCGTGACCGTCGGCAAGCCCTGCATCATGGGCCGCAAGACCTGGGAGAGCCTGCCGCTCAAGCCCCTGCCCGGTCGGCTGAACATCGTCCTGACCAAGGACGGCTCCTATGAGACAGAAGGCATGTCCAAGGGCGCGCTCGTCTGTTCCAACCTGGGCGAGGCCATTTCCATCGCGCGCGAGACGGCGGAAGAGGACGGCGTGGACGAGGTTTGCATCATCGGCGGCACCGCCTTGTTCGAAATGGCCCTGCCCCGCGCCCAGCGCCTCTACATCACCGAGGTCGAGGCCGAGCCCGAGGGCGACGCCCACTTCCCCGTCTTTGACGAAACCGCCTTCGTCGAGGTCGCGTCCGAGCCCCATCCGGCGGGAGAGAAGGACGACCACGCCTTCACCTTCCGCACCCTTGACCGCCGCTGAACCGGAGACCCGACCATGATCGTCGCCACCACCAATGACCTGACCGGCCACCGCATCGTCCGCCATATCGGCATGGTGCGCGGCGTCACCGTGCGCTCGCGCAACGTCATCTCGGACGCCATCGGCGGGGTGCAGTCGATGATCGGCGGGCGCGTCGGCGCCTATGTGAAGCTGGCCGAGGCCGCGCGTCAGGAAGCCTATGACGAACTGGTCGCCCATGCGCGCGACATGGGCGCCAACGCCATCCTGGCCATGCGCTATGACGCCAATGAGATCATGCCGGGCGTGACCGAGGTCCTGGCCTATGGCACCGCCGTGGTGGTCGAGCCGGCCTGACGGATCAGGCGGCCGGGATGACCGCGCCGTCGTACTTTTTGGCGATGAAGTCCTTGACCGCCTGGCTGCGCAGGGCGTTGGCCAGGGCCTGAACGCGCGGGTCGTTCTGGTTGTCCGGGCGCGCCACCAGATAGTTGACGTAGGGGCTGTCGGCGCCTTCCAGCGACAGGGCGTCCGTCTTCGGCTTCAGCCCGGCGTCCAGCGCATAGTTGGTGTTGATCACCGCCGCATCGACCTGGGGCAGGATGCGCGGGATGGTGGCGGCCTCGACCTCCTGGAACTTCAGACCCTTGGGGTTGGTCGCGATGTCGCGCACGGTCTGAAGCGGATTGGACGGATCGCGCAGGGTGATCAGGCCCGCGCCTTGCAGCAGCAGCAGCGCCCGCCCAGTGTTGGACGCGTCGTTCGGCAGAATGACCTGCGCCCCGTTCGGGATGGCCGCCAGCGTCGTATGCTTCTTCGAATAGATACCCAGCGGCTCGACGTGGACGCCCGCGACCGTCAAGAGGTCAGCGCCACGCGCGATATTGAACTCGTCCAGATAAGGCTTGGTCTGAAAATAGTTCACATCCAGCCGTTTTTCGGACAGTTGCACGTTCGGTTGAACGTAGTCGTTGAAGACCTTGATCTCGATCGGCACGCCCTCGGCGGCCAGGATCGGCTTCACCACCTCCAGGATTTCGGCGTGCGGCACAGCAGTCGCGCCGACCAGCAGTGGGGCGGCGCCCGCCTTCTTTTCCGCCCCCTGCCCGCACGCGGCGAGCATCAGAACGGCGGCGGCGGACAGCAGAAGCGAACGGCGGATCATGGCGGGCCTTCTCAACTCAACGGTGCGAGACCTTAGCGACCAGACGGTCGCCGATCATCTGCAGAATTTGTACGAGAACCAGCAGCAGAACTACGGTCACGACCATGACGTCGGTCTGGAATCGCTGATAGCCGAAGCGTACAGCCAGATCACCCAGACCGCCCGCGCCCACCACGCCTGCCATGGCGGTGTAGCTGACCAGGGCGATGGCCGTGACTGTGGCCCCGGCGATGATGCCCGGCATGGCCTCGGGCAGCAGGGCCCTCGTCACGATCTGGAAGGTCGAGCCACCCATGGCCTGGGTCGCCTCGACCACGCCCTTGTCCACCTCGCGCAGGGCCGTCTCGACCAGTCGCGCATAGAAGGGCGCGGCCCCCACGACCAGCGGCGGAATGGCCCCGGCTACCCCCAGCGAGGTGCCGACCAGCAGCACCGTCACCGGCAGCATGACGATCAGCAGGATGATGAAGGGCACCGAACGCAGCACATTGACGATCAGCGACAGCACGGCGTTCAGCACAGGGTTCGAGGCCAGCCGCCCCTTGCCCGACAGATAGAGCAGAACGCCCAGCGGTATGCCGAGGATTACGGTCAGCACCAATGATCCGCCCAGCATCAGCAGGGTGTCCACAGTCGCGCGGCCGATCTCGGCCCAATCGACATTCTCGAACATCAGGCCGACTCCACCATGACGCCGCGCGCGGTCAGTTGCGCCACCGCCGCCTCGGCGTCGCCGCCGGTGAAGGCCACGACCAGTTGGCCGTAGGGCTCGCCCCGGATACGGCTGATGCGGCCCGACAGGATGGAATAGTCCACGCCCACCGAACGCGCGACGCGACTGAGCTCCGGCTCATAGGTCGAGCCGCCGCGGAAGGTCAGCTTGGCCAGACGCGCCCCGGCGGGCACGACCGAGGCGTCGAACGCCTCTTCGCCCTCGGCCAGCATGGCGCGGGTCACGGGATGCTGCGGGTGCAGGAAGACGTCAGCGGTTGCGCCCTGCTCCACGATCTTGCCGTCCTTCAGCACCGCCACCCGGTCGCAGACGCGGCGCACCACCTCCATCTGG
>Ga0265296_1000722_pt1 | contig 45472 bp, 39 predicted proteins | sample MunlanPumphouse1_FD_189073 | JGI IMG/M metagenome (GOLD analysis project Ga0265296, IMG submission 189073) | Groundwater microbial communities from a municipal landfill in Southern Ontario, Canada - Pumphouse #1 | ecosystem: Environmental > Aquatic > Deep subsurface > Groundwater | place... | reverse complement strand
GTAGCCTTTTGACATAACTCACCTCATTCAGGAGTAGCGTTCTCCTTCATTACTCATCAGTCAGCAATGATGCCATGATGTAGCCATATTATTACGACAAGAACTGAAATAAAGGTTTGTGCCTGACAGGTCTGTTGATCTTTTGCGTATCGGTCTTTTTGACCGGATATTTGCTAGCATTTATCCTGAAATACGATAAATGTCGGTTCCCTCTGCAGAATACACCCTCTTAAGACCCACGGGAGTGATATTTACTTTGTAGCGCCCGCGCTCTGCATCTCCCACGTAGAGAAGCGTTGCATTGTATTTCTTCATCAAGGAGATTGTTTTTTCCGGTTGTTCATAGATTATGCGGATGTCATTGTTCCGCGTGCCGAACCACCCGGTGTTATCACCACGCCACATGAACTCGTGGAAAGGCATGCCGATAATGCTGGGAATCCCGGTAAAAGATGAAATCCGCGAGTAATACGTGTAGTCACCACCTTCTGCCTCAACGAGTATCTCGTCACCGGAAAGAGTACGCAGGAAGGTGATTGCAGATGCATCTGACGGGTGCGAGTCCCTGATATAAGCCAGCCCGTCAAGAGTATGGGTTCCATAACTCACCGTAAATGGTACAACAAAGGGCACAACAAAAAGGATGCCGATAATGGTAAAGGCAACGATTGCCGATTGTTGGACTGGTATAACAGGAATTTTCTTCCAGTTCTCAAGCCATTTCCCTGCCATGGCAAATGCTGCAATGCCGAGCAGAATCCATGCGGGCAGGTAACATTTAAAAATCGTGTTCATCCGGAAATAGGTGTCGCCCATACTATCCTTAAGGTAGAACAATTCGCAGAAAATTAAAATTATGAGGCCGAGAATAGCGAGCAGTGCTGCGGAGTCCGTCTCTCTCTTTTGTGTCAGCCTTGCTATAAAATAAATCGCCGGAATCACCGCAATTGCTGCTGCTGTATACCCCATGAGTGCAAAAGGGATGGCAACCAGCAGCAGGTACGGTCGCTTAGCGATATCCCGGATAAGGAATACAAAAAAGAGTGCAATGAACCAGCCGTTTACGAGTAGAAATTCGAATGGATTTGAAGGAGTCTGCACTATGGATAGTCCGCCGGTGTTGGTTTTCAATTGCAGGTAAAAGGGCAGGTAACAGAGGATGGCTGCGGGAGGAACGATAACGAGCAATGCCCATGAGACGCTTTTGAACCAGTCTTTTTTGCATCGCCAGAGTATCAGTGCACCAAAGACAAGGGTGATTGGGGCATAGATAAGCACGTCCCAGGTATTGAACAGGGGCATGGAGCCAAGACTGAGTGCCGCAAGTATGCACAGGAGCCATTTACCCCGGGATTCGAGTGACTCCCAACGCTGGTAGGCAAACAGGAGCAGGAAGAGTAAGAACAGCTGGTTGAAGATGGACACAACATGGGCATGGACATCTCCCCAGATAAACGAGAAGAGGGGATATTCGTTGATGGTATTTGTTATCGTTCGCGTACTATCCCACAGTACGACATTCATCGCTTTACCCTGCAGAATCTGGTAAAAAAAAGAAGGGTTTGGTAAAAAGAATATCAACAGCGGAAGCCAGCGGAACCTGTTAAGAACCAGTGTGCCAATGGCGTATACGTTCACTGCTGCAATACCAAATATCGTGGGGAGTGCGAGGTTGAATGCAATGTTTGACGGAACGCCACTCACAATCGCAAGGCACCCGAACATCCAGTACCCGAGATAATAGTAGACATTTAATGTTCCCCCGGAAAACCACGGGTCAAGAGGGGGAACAACAGGTGCTCGGATCACTGATGCGAGGAATGCGTGATCCATAAACTTCTCTGCATAGGAGATAGTGGGATTTACAAACCTCACATCGAGCATTAAAAAAAAGAAGATGAGGAAGAGGATCTCCCAACGCCACTCATTTTTTAATTCGTCCAAGGAGTAATCATGGTGCCATACATGGTATATGAGCAGAGCCAGAAATGGCAGCAGGGCAAGTTGAACCGGCAGATGACAAAGGCCGCAATACCATGAGAGGATGGTAAAGATAAGAAGCGAAGCAGAGAATGCAGCAGGAAATGCAAAACTCCCAAATGTCTTTTTCAGCGATGGGTATAGGGAGATCTGAATCAGCGTGAGGAAAAAAAGCCAGCTAATGACCGAGAAGAGCTGCTGTTCAACGGCCAGATGTATCCTCTCCGCCGAATTTTGAGTTCATAGCATTTTTGATGCTGGGAACAACCCAGTCGCCAAAATAATAGATCGAGATTATACCCCCGGCAAGGGTTATCAGGTTTTTAATAAGGTGATCTATCACCGCAATCAGTGTGGCAACTGCCGGTGAAACGCCCGCAAGTCCGAAGGTAACGGCAAGGGCGAGTTCATACGTGCCAATTCCCCCTGGTGTGAGTGGAACTGCTTTTACCAGATTTCCGATCACGACCGCAAGAACCACGATTGCAAAGGGAATCTGTTGTTGGAACATCAACACTACGGCATAGCAGACAAGGATGTCGAGGAGCCAGATCACAAGGGAGGAACTTCCCAGCAGAACAATGGATCGCAGGGAAAGAGATGCCTTTTTGATCTCGTGAAGCATGGTGAGGATAATCTGGATATACTTGTTTTTCGAGGAATTTTTCCCAATAAACAGCAAAACGACAAAAAAAATTAAACAGGCAATGATTGGTACGAAAATGATAATATAAAATTCTGATCGTGCATTGAGGACGAACAGAAGCGATACTGCTCCCAGAAGTGCAATAGTGATAATATCAAAAACCCGTTCCACGACAAGCGAAGAAACCCCTTCTGAGTATGAGGTGTTGTATTCATGTTTTAGGATAAACACCCGCACAAAATCACCAAGTCGTGCCGGTACGATCAGGTTGACTGTCTGGCTGACAAAGATGCACGCAGTTGCAACGGTAATGCTTACCGGATAGTTGAGGCTTTTTAAGATGGTTTGGTACCGCCAGCCTCTCAGCCACCATGCGATAAGACAGATGATAATTCCCGCTGCCAGGTATGCTGGCACCATATGCTGGAGTGCTTCGAGCAGATCTCCCCATACCCGGTAGAGCATAAATGCAATTATTCCAATGGCGAGGATCGTAGGAACAAGGATTGCGCTAATTTTTTTGTACATGTACCTGCCACCAGAGACGTAGGATAGATGACCCCATCTCAAATACATCTTTCATTTTTACCGTTGTTCCCTTACCTGCACGCCAGTGTACCGGGAATTCAACAACCCGAAAGCCTTTGCGCTGGGCCCTCACGAGAATTTCCGTGTCCCAGAACCAGTGATCTGACTTTATTGTCGGAAGGAGGGGTACTATGTTACCTTTGTTAAACCCCTTAAATCCGCATTGGTGATCAAAAATCCTGCTGCCAAGAAAAATCCTTACAAGAAAATTATAACTCCGGCTTGCAATCTCCCGCCCATTCGTACGAATAATATCGCTGGCAGGCAGCAGTCGTGATCCTGTTGAGATTGCAGCTCCGTTTCGGATAGCTGCGATCAGCTCGGGAAGATGGCGCATATCCGTAGCGAGATCGACATCATAATAGCAGACTATTGTTCCTTTTGCATCAAGAATCGCCCGGTTGAGTGCTTTTCCTCTTCCGAGGCGATTATCGCTATGAAGAAGCCGCACCCGCACATCCCGTGTTGCGTACGACTTCACAAATTCTGCACTACCATCATTACTGCCGTCTTCAGCTACGATAATCTCAAAATTGCCCGTAATCGTCGCAAGTGTCTCAATCGATCGGGGGATGGCAATCTCAAGTGAATCCCGGTCATTGTACACGGGGATGATTGCCGTGACTTCAGGATCCGTCATGGACACTCCGCTCGTTTACACACGCTGCAACATCAAATCCGGCCCGGATTGATCCTTCCATACTCCGTTCGGGATAATTAGGACGGGAAAACATTCCTGCCAGATAGAGTCCTTTCTGTTCGTACGCAGGGATCAGCAAGCGGTAGCCGGTTGTATAAACGGGACCTGCGAAGGGATCGATAGCCATTTTATGCCAATGGATCTCTGTTGGGGCTACAGAAAAACGGTTGCAGAAATCATCGAGCATACGGCGATCCAACTGTGCTGGAACGGTGCCGGAGAAGTAAGATGCCAGGTACACGATATGTTCGCCGTAACGCTCTCTTGAAATGAAGTTTGTATGAGTAACGACCGCTCCATAGGGTGCTGCATCCTTCATGTTCAGCCAGTAAATTCCCTGTGTCACTTCCCGGTCCATGGCAAGGGTCATACATGCAGCTCCCTGATAAGGGATCGGTTGCATCGTGGGCCCACCTGCTTTCTCAAGTTCCTGCGGAGGGATCGTTGAGATAACAGCATCGTAATGGCCGTCATTTATCAACCAGGATCCGTTTTCATGGCGAATCGATGAAACCGGTTGTTGCTTAAGGATTTTCCCACCATTTCTTTCAATAGATTGCACAAGGGCATCGATGAGCAGGTGAAAACCACCCTTGAGGTAGCCGAGATTTTCTCCCGATACACCTCTGTTTGAGCGTATAGCGATCCGGCTCATAAGCCACGCTGCTGATACTTCTTTTCTCTGTTCCCCGAATTTACTCTTTAAGAGCGGTTCAAAAAACGAAGTATAGACATTCTCTCCGAGATGCTCTATTATATACCGGTCTGCCGTGATATCATCCAGTGCTTTGAGATCGGCGTTTTTTGCTGTAAGCGTGAGATACGCAAGTCTTGCTTTGTCAAAAATAGAAAGTTCGGGATAGAGCAGGATCTCCATGGGTGTGTTAAGGGCGTAGATTTTTTTCTTTGCATAATAGCCGGTTGTGCCTGTTTTCCACTCGAGTTTTTCTGACAGCCCCAGTGTATCAATGAGGGAAAACAGATGCGTATCTGTGGAAAAACAATGGTGATAATAGCGCTCTATCCAGTAATCGTTGATGGGATAGGAGGAAAGACATCCTCCGAGGAAGGGTTTTTTTTCAAAAATATCGACCTCATGCTTTCCCGATAGAGCATGAGCTGCGACAAGCCCGGTCAGTCCCCCCCCGATTATGGCGATCTTCATAATGAATATTCTATAGTATTTTTCAGGGCGAAATGAAAAATCCTCCGCAAACAAATAAAAATTTTCTTTTGTTACCTCGAAGATTTTATAAGAAAGTTTTTGTACTGTCGAAATAAAGATTCATACGAGTAAAAGGACTTAAAAAGAATTAAAAGAAAATAGTTATCTATCAGCCCATTGGATGGTGTCTTTAAATGCGAGTATTTTTTATAGGATTCGGCCAGGCGGGCGGTAAAATTGTTGATATGTTTATTGAGCAGGACAAAAAGCTCGGTACCAACAGTTTCAGAGGCATTGCCGTCAATACTGCGCGAACCGATCTGATGGGATTAAAAAATATCGACATGAAGGATCGCATTCTCATAGGGCAGACAATGGTTAAAGGCCACGGTGTAGGCACCGATAACGTAACCGGAGCACGTGTCACCGCTGATGAAATTGATAGCATCATCAGTGCGATTGATATGAGAGGCACTCATGATGTGGATGCTTTTATCATTGTCGCGGGTCTTGGAGGTGGTACAGGTTCTGGTGGATCGCCGGTTCTTGCCCGTCATCTCAAACGAATCTATCGCGAACCCGTATATGCTCTGGGAATTATTCCGGCACCTGAAGAAGGGAGGCTCTATTCTTATAATGCGGCAAGAAGCCTTACGACTCTTGTAAATGAGGCCGACAACACGTTTATTTTTGATAACAGTGCCTGGAAAAATGAAGGGGAAAGTGTCAAGACGGCATTTAACCGGTTGAATAACGAAGTGGTCCGGCGTTTTAGTGTACTCTTCCGAGCTGGAGAAGCCAGCAAGTTTGGAGTCGGTGAAATGGTGGTTGATTCAAGTGAGATCATCAACACCCTTCGCGGCGGTGGGATCACCTCAGTTGGTTATGCGATCAGCGAGGTTATGAGCAAAAGCACGAAAGATAAACGCGGAATTTTTGGGGGATTAAAGGATAAGTTCGGACCAAAGAAAGAGGCAAATGAGGAAGTCTTGATGGGCGAGGACAAGTCTGCAAAAATTATTTCCCTTGTGCGTCGTGCGATGCTGGGAAGACTCACCCTACCCTGCGATTACTCTACAGCAGAGCGTGCCTTGGTTCTCATTGCCGGACCCCCGGGTGAGATGGACAGAAAAGGTATAGAAAAAGCAAAGAGCTGGGTAGAAGAAAATATCGCCGGTGTTGAAGTGCGTGGTGGCGATTACCCGGTAAATAGTGAATATGTTGCCGTTGTTGTAATGCTGGCAACCGTTGGTAATGCGCCAAGAATTAAAGAACTTCTTGATATTGCTAAGGAAACAAAGGAAGATGTTATAAAATCAAAGGAGAAAAAATCAAATATGTTTGAGGAAGGTATTGATCCGTTATTTGAGTGAGGTTGATGATGAAGGGTTTTAAAACGTGTATTATAGTAACTGCAATTCTATTATTTTGTATCTCGGCTGCTTCCGCATTTTCTGTAGCGTCTATCTCAATTGATCCTTCAGGATCATTGATTCCTGGGACTCCTGTCACCGTATCGTATAAGGTGGACGCTTCAGGATTTTCCAGTGCGGACGATCTCCAGTTTTTTACTGAACTCGAAAGTCCTAAGTGGACCTACACCATTATAGTGAACGGTATTGAAAATTTACGCCCTTCAATGGGTGGAAAAACCCTTACCATCACGGGGTTTGAACTTGGCTACAAAACTGCGGATGAAGTTTCAGTAAGAGCAACGCTCGAAGGTAAAGCACCTTCAGTCACTTCAACCGCAGATAAAACAATTATTCGTATACAGGAAATGGGTTCTAATGGGGCAGCGATTACTTCATCAAAGGTAGAAAGAACTGCTAAAGTGATCAATACTGGAGAAGTGACCTCTGCCATTGCTGCCCGGGATACTGATCTTCAGACATACCGGACTCATATTGATGAGAAGGCCGTTCTTGGTATCGATATCTCTGCAGCGGATGTAAAATATAATGAGGCAAAACAGAAGATTGATTCGGCACGTGCCCGTCCGTCAAACCAGTACACAGAAGCATTGGCTGACCTGACTGCTGCACAGACAAGTATCAATGATGGCGAAAAAGCGCTCGATAAGGCATGGGCAGAGAACGAAGTTGCTGCAGCACACCTCCCGATAAACAATGTTGATAAGGTAATTGCTTGGTTTAAAGGGAACAAGACCACTGCAGAAGACTCACAACTTTCGGCAATTGTCTCAAAGCGCGAAGTTGCGGTTGGCTACATATCCACGGCAAATGATCAGATTGCTAGTGGTGAATATTCACAGGCCCGGTCAAAAGCACAGGAAGCTTTTACGAAAGGAAATGAGTCCTATACTGATGCGCTTGCACGGCAGAAACAACTGATGTCAGGATGGAGTTTTTCTCTTCCTCAGATTCCCATACCCGGCGGAATTTTTATTGTCATCGGTGTAATAGTAGTCATATTAGTTGCTGTGGGTTTTGTTATATATCGAAAACGTTCCCGCTGGGATGAGCTCGGATAACAACTTTTTTTTATACTCGATAGATCTGTTATATAATTGTATAATTTCTCCCTTTTATTTTCCCGTTTAGCTAATGCTTCGGTGGCGATTATCTCCTTGTTCGGATTATTTTGAGGAAGACGTCCCTTATTGTAGTGTTGATTCCAAATACGATTATGATCGTGTTGAAGGTTCCGCGAAATGAACTCCTCGTAAAGAAAAAAGGCATATTGGATGAAGCACTCGTGTACTGGGTGTTTTGTGGTGAAATTATACGAAGAAATCGTTTTAGCATATCCATGGAACTACACATTCACCGCCCCGCTTGATCTTCAAACTCATATAATACTTTAATCCTAGCACTAGAGCATATTAAGGGTTTTTACGGGTTTTTTTCACAATTATCTCGTAAGTGATCTTGGAAATAGGATATGAGCTTCACGGAATGCTTAGAATATTCCAGTCTTTCAAGTATTCATTGTAGGGCCCCGTAAGAACCTCTTGGAACCCAATGATCTTTTCTGAAAATCTATATTCACATTTGTTTTCGTGTAGTTCAAGGGTCAAGCTGGAGCAAAAATTTTTTATACTGTTTTTCGAATAGTAAAAACATCAATATTGATACTTCCCATCTTTCCATCTCTGTTGAGATAGTAATCTATCAACCTTTTATCATTGTCATAGAATGAGAACCAGTAACTCAGTTTATAGGTTTTTTTATCATAACCTTCGATAACCGGGTAGCTTTCGGCATCATGAAGTATAATTACGCCGGGATTTTTTTCCGTTAACGATGATTCATCAACCCGATAGCCATAGAATTTTATCTTATCCCACTTACCGCCACGATAGTACCACGGGAGTGGCCAGTAATCTTTTGATGCGACAACGACATTATCAGATGCATCGATAAGTTGCATAACTTCACGCATTTCTTCAGAGTTCTGTACCTGGACAATCGGTTCATTGATATCCACAGGAATAAATGCAACATGCCAGGTCATTGCGACAAGGAAGACACATCCAACAAGGGCAAATGCAATTTTCTGCCAGTTCAGCTTGTATACTGCGACAAAACACATGGGAAGTAGCTGGGGGATGAGCAGCCATGGGACCTTCTCTCCCACATAAGCATAGAATGCCATGGTCAGGATCATCCACCAGATACAAAACCGGAAAAATTCGTCTGATTTTGAATAAACCGGGCTGGGATTTTGCAGCTGATGGAGACTAGTTTCGGCAAGATATCCGGTTGTCAGGGTAAGCTTACGTGTCAAAACAATATTTTTCAACCGTTTGTATGTCAGAGTGAGGTCAATTCCTGTAAGAATGAACTGTAGTGTACCAATAATGGCAAGGATAAATATCGGAAGTTCATACAGGAAATAAAAGGGGATATAGAAATAAAATGGACCGCCCAGACGCTGCGGGTTGTGCATGGAACTCCAGTGCTCAATGGCAGTATACCAGCCTGTTGAATTTATCTCAAAGTGAACACCCTGGGCCGTAATCTGGAAGTTCTGACCTGCTAATGTTTCGGGATGAGCTCCGAATCCCGTGTAGAGCACACTCATTATTGCGATGACAAGGATCAGCCCGAATATCAGATCCCGTTTCCATGAGATTGGCAGAGTAAAGGTATCTCTCCAGATGGAAAAGATGAAAAAAGAGGCGAAGATCAGGAGGATCACCGGCATCTCTTCTTTACAACTAAGGGCACCTGCCATTGCTACAGCCGCGATGATTGCAAATCTGATCTGCCCACGTTCGAAATAATACAGGATGGCTACAAGGAGCAGGAAGGTGAAAAAGAGCATAAAAATATCATGGCGTAAGAAGCGGGAGAAGTACACCATATCCGGAGATATTGCGATAAACAGGCATGCCAGAAGTGTCTGGTTTTTGTTGATATATCCAATGCGATAAATACAATATGCCAGAGGAATTAAGAGAGTGCCAAAGAGACAAGGGAGTAACCGGGCCACCAGATCGGAATCCCCTAAAACTGAGAACATACCCGCAGTAACATAATAGAGAAATGGCCCGTGGTAGCTTGGGTCATACATCCATGTGCCTTTTGTCAGCAGTTCAAAAGAGAACCATGAATGGATTGCTTCGTCATGGTGGAGCAGTTTGAGATCAAGATTCCAGAACCGTAAAAAAATGGAGAGAATCAGGATTAAAAGAAAAATTCGATTAAAAGTGAAAATATTTTTGATTTTAGTTGAGATGCAAGCGGCCTGCTGCACGCCGCACCTTCAACTCTCTAATACAATCTCAATGCCGATATCTTTTGGCACCTGAATGCGCATGAGCTGGCGGAGTGCACGCTCATCAGCGTCGATATCGATAAGGCGTTTGTGCACACGCATCTGCCAGCGGTCCCATGTGGCAGTCCCCTCACCATCAGGGCTCTTGCGGATTGGTACAACCAACCGTTTGGTTGGGAGCGGTATCGGACCGGCCAGATTCACTCCTGTGCGTTCTGCAATCTCTCGGATTCTGTCGCAGACCATCTCCACTTTATTAAAGTCTGTACCTGTCAGGCGAATTCTGGCTTTCTGCATGGTTAAGTCTCCAAAAAAAATTATCTCATTTGTTTTGCCTTGATGGCAATGCACATGCCAGCGGCAATAGTTGTTCCCATATCACGGACTGCGAATCTGCCCAACTGTGGAAGTTCCTTGATGTTCTCAATGACCATTGGCTTTGTCGGTTTAATAACGACAATTGCTGCATCTCCGGTCTTGAGGAATGCCGGGTTCTCTTCTTTGGTTTGACCTGTGCGTGGGTCAAGTTTCTTCTGGAGTTCCATGAATGTGCAAGCAGTCTGGGTGGTATGGCAGTGGAAGACCGGGGTGTATCCAACGGTCAGTGCGCTGGGGTGCTGGAGCACTACAATCTGTGCAGTAAATTCGTCCGCAACGGTCGGTGGGACATCTGCTGGTCCGCAGACATCGCCGCGGCGGATTTCACCCTTTGCGATACCACGGACATTGAACCCGACGTTGTCACCGGGTAATGCCTGTGGGATCTCTTCGTGGTGCATCTCAATGGACTTGATTTCTCCATCCTTGTTCGCAGGCATGAAGGATACTTTCATTCCTTTCTTCATGATACCGGTTTCAACGCGGCCGACCGGCACAGTGCCGATACCGCTGATGCTGTAGACATCCTGAATTGGAAGACGGAATGGTTTATCGGTCGGCTTCGAGGGTTCTTTGAACGTATCAAGTGCCGGGATGAGTGCGAGACCTTTGTACCACGGGGTTTCGGGGCTGACACTCTTAATATTCTGGCCACCCAGTGAACTGATCGGGATAAAAAGAGTCTCTTCTGGTTTGTATCCAACCATCTTGATAAGATCGGAGAGATCTTTCTTAACCTCATTGAAACGCTTCTCATCGAATTTTACCATATCCATCTTATTGATGGCGATGATGATCTGCGTAATGCCGAGTGTACGGGCAAGGAATACGTGCTCTTTCGTCTGATCCATTACACCATCTGGAGCTGCTACCACGAGAATTGCTGCATCAGCCTGTGATGCACCGGTGATCATGTTCTTGACGAAGTCTCTGTGTCCCGGGCAGTCTACAACAGTGAAGTAGAACTTGGCTGTATCGAACCGCTTATGGGCGATATCAATCGTGATACCTCTCTCACGTTCTTCCTTTAAGTTGTCCATAACCCATGCAAACTCAAAAGTGGCCTTACCCTTTGATGTAGCCTCCTTTCGGTAACCTTCAATGATATGTGCAGGTACTGCACCAGTCTCGAACATCATTCTTCCGACGGTTGTTGATTTCCCGTGGTCAATGTGTCCGATAACAGCCAGATTCATGTGGGGCTTTTCAGATGCCATTAATCTTCCTCCAAATAAATGTCAGGGACTGTCCGCTTACAGTCAGTTTATGCGAGTATTACTTATATGAGAGCCATCTATATAAACTATTTTGATTGACGGTGTTTCTCCGTTTTTAAACATGATTTTTATTATGAAAATACACATCGACATTATCATATCAGATGATTGAATACCTTTTCTGTATGAAGACCTTGCCTTTTGAGCGGGATGAGAAAAAAAACCGGGTACTTGTTCCGTGTGCTGATGGAGATGTATCTGTTTATAGCCATTGTGCATACTGCCGGTATTGTAAGGGTGTATGGGTAGGAAAACGGCTGACACCTACACCTCAACACCAGGCGCTTAATGATATCAGGAAAGGATCTGCAACAGATGACAACCTGATGAATGCTGCGATGTTGTTCAACACTTTAATCCGTGATGGCTCGGCAATCGAATGCGAAGATGATGCAAATAAAGGATTTGCCGGGATGTATTAGGTTTTTTTTCCCTTCAATTTCTGTTGAAAATCCTTATCTGAACTTTTCAAAATGGAGATCGTCGAGCGGTCACGGGAGTATTCAGTCACTCCATGCACGTCTGTTTACTCCGTTCATAATTTCCCATAAGACGTAAATGTCCTGTTTTTCGGTCTCAAGTGATCGTAAATAACGTCCATTTGTTGGCTGGAAAAAATTGTCAAAGATATTGTTGTTATACAAAAAAATCAGAGTATCGCCAGTGCAAGTATAGCACAGGCCCGGGTAATCTCGTTTGTTGCACCCACAACATCACCGTTCACTCCGCTGAATAAACGTTTTGAAATGAGGAGCATGATTGTTGGGCACAAGACTGCTACTATAACAGCACCAATCAATTTGAAAGGAGCAATGGGAATGAAGAGAATTGGTGCACACAAGAGTGCAGCAATAAGGGGGAAATGAGGTTGCGAGAACTGGTGGAGATAACTATGAATTCCCTGTCTGAATGGCGTGCCATATACCGTAAGGATTGTCATTGAAAATTTTGCACAGACTTCTCCAATAATAATAGCAAACACAAGAGTGGTCGATGCCTGCAATCCGGCAAACAGGAGAAGTGTGATCACGATCCCGGCAGCAACGCCCCCTGCACCGATATAACGATCAGAAAGCGCTCTGATTCGCTTTTCGCGGTCACCATGTGCCATCAACCCATCCCCGAAATCCAGCAGTCCGTCAAAATGATGGGCACCGGAAATCAGCATGATCAGTGCAATGGCAACCGCTGCTGCAATTGTATGGTCCCCAATAAAAAAAACCGGGAGTGCGACAAGTGCCCCGATGACATACCCAGCAACAGGGTAGAGATAAGATTGGCGGGCAAATGGTTCGAGATCCTGCGATTTACCCAGCGGTAGAATTGTGGTAAATTGCAGGAGGGAAAGGAGACTTTTCATATGCATTCGCTGTAGAGTCTGGATGTGCAACCAGCTATCAGACCTGCGATAGCGTCATCGAGAAACGGTCCAAGTTTTGCAAGGATTCCCGGTTTTTTCTGGTCATACCGGGTGAATTCAAACCGTGCATAGGTACCCCCGATACATTCTGCGATCGCCATACCGATGATCTCATCGCTTAACAAAAAGACCGGGTCATCGGCGATTTCTGAATTTTTTCGCTTATTGTAAAGTTCATCTTCGAGGAGAATTGCCCCAAGCAGGAGAGATGCGACATTGGGATCGGCCAAATATTTCTTGATTTTGCGCATGATCTCCTCTGCCGCCTCCTCATCCGGCATGCCATGGGATACATAGAGTCCCATGGCGGCATCGACAATATCTTCAAGCGTGATGCCGTTATCGCGCAACCGCTGTTCAATTTCAAACATATGAATAGGTGTTGTACCGAATGAACTATTATATCGTTGCGGATTTTACCGATATCTTAAAACTGGAAAGAATCGACATATATGTGTTGATACTTATGGGATTCCTCTCGGAAATACCAGATATTAAGTTTAAAAAACCTCTCTTCTGCTCAATTCTGGGAAATACGCTGCTCTCAACCGTACCAGGTGTGTCTGGTGCAGGTTCAACTCCGGAAAATACTCTGCTCACTCCCGTTCTGGATGCAGAACTCATTATTCAGGGTAAAATTACGAGCTATCCAATAAGACCGAACACACCTACAGGTTGTCCTACTCCCGCATCGATTACCCGGTCAATGATGGAACTCTGTGATTTACCGCCATTATTCATCAACACAGGGCTCCGTCACATTCCCACTGTTACCTGCCTTGATGTGTACGGGCAGATTGGTGAGGATCCCCGATTTCACGATGCAGTTCCGCAGGCACAGACCCTTTTTGTGCAGGGGAAATGGATTGGAAAATTTCTTTCAGGATCCAGTGACCTTCTTTTTCTAGGAGAATGTGTTCCCGGAGGTACAACAACTGCGCTCTGTGTGCTGCGTGCACTCGGGTATGATGCATCAGTCAGCAGCAGTTTTATCAATAATCCAGTCTCTCAAAAAGAAGAGATCTGCCGGATGGTACTTGCACGCATTAAGGCAGACAATATCACTGCTCCATTGGATATAATAAAATATTCAGGAGATCCTATGATGCCAGTTGCTGCAGGAATTTCCAGTACCTATACCGGGCACCTCCTCCTATCCGGGGGCACGCAGATGCTTGCAGTGAGTGCAATAATTAAAGCAATGGGTTTACCTCTCCCTTCTGTGGTCACGACATCCTATGTACGGGATGATCCATCAGCAAATGTCGAACAGATTGCCCGGCACATTGGTGTAAAAATCTTCTATGTTGACCCTGGTTTTGGGGAGATCGGGCATGATGGCCTTGCAAGGTATTGCATTGGGGAAGTAAAGGAAGGAATGGGTGCGGGTGGAGCTATGTGTCTTGCCTATCTCCTTGGGCACTCACAAGAAGAGATACGGGCAAAAATCCTGAGTACCGTGAGTGCTTATAGCTGAACACAATTATAGTTCATCAATACAAATCTGAGAATGATGCGTCCAATCTATGTAGTCAATAATTTCGGTCAGTTCAATCACCTCATTCACCGCACCTTGCGGGATTTGGAAATTGATGTGGAATTAGTGCCCAATACTACTTCCCATGAACAGGTAGCGGAAGGATGCAGGGGTATCATTCTTGGAGGAGGCCCGGCAATTGAGCGTGCAGGGAACTGCAGTCAGTATCTTGATCTGGGATTGCCAGTGCTGGGGATATGTCTCGGGCTTCATATCATTGCAAAAAAATTTAATGGGGATGTACATCACGGTCGCAGCGGAGGATACGGCCCGGTTGAAGTTGAAATCTGTAAACCTGACGATATCCTAGCAGGTTACCCGGGAAAAATGAGTGTCTGGGCATCACATGCTGATGAAGTGTCACGGTTACCGGATGGATTTTCATTACTTGCCCGTTCATCTATCTGCAACAATGAGGCAATAGCTAATCCGGATAAACAGATATACGGACTCCAGTGGCATCCGGAAGTAAGTCATACATTCGAGGGAAAACGCGTTTTTGAAAATTTCAACCGGTTCACGGTTGAGAATAAGTGATAACTTCTCTTAAATCAGCGCTGTCTGGTATACGAAAAGTATAGGGTCTCCGCGTTTGAGATCCGATTCAATGAGAATGTGCGTTTCAAAGCACGCCCTCCTTTCTCTCAGAACCACTTCAAGGTTTGTTAATTTTATATATTATCAGGAAAGATGGATGAATATGATAAGTAAAAACGTAAAATGCGGTATTTTATTGATATTCGGGATCCTTTTTTTGATTACTCCTGTGTATGCTGCATACAATGTTATCCGTCCTGGCGAAACTGTTTTTATTGGCGAACAGGGACTTGATGTAACCCTTGCATTGGCGGGGGATACACAAATCGGATGGTGGGCATCAGGAAACACGGTTACAGACACATCTCCTTCAGCTATTGTGCCTATTTCAAATATTGCTAGTTTCTCCATTTCTCCAAGTGTATTTGGTTCTCAGACCGGTGTGTGGTACCGTCTCAATTCTTTGGGAAAGGCAAATGGAGTGGCATTTAATGTCGCAGATCCGCAACTGGGTATCGTTGTCGAAGATACAACTGTTAATGTTGATGTAACTGACAAATGGGTTCCGACAGATGATGAGCTCAGGTTCCGTATTGATAACAACCTTGTTCCCATATCTCAGCGTTCCGGTGTTACGTCGGTTCCGATCTCTGTTCCTATCACGATAAAAGTTCAGTCTCCTGATGGAGCTGTTTATACCTCGCTGATAAGTAAATCAGGAACAACATCCATAGTCGATTACCCCGTCACATCAACCTCCCAGTATACCGGTTCAATCTGGGGTACATCATATCGTGATACCTATCCCCCGGGAACGTATAGTATATGGGCTGAATGTAATGTTAATGGTATGAAGGACAATTATAATGTTGTCGGTAAGACAATAAGCAGAACGATCAGTCTGCTCAACCAGGATCAGAACCCAATGATCGTGAACAAAGGATATGTAACAAATCCAACAACCCCAATAACCCTTGTAGCTACTACTAAAATTGTCCCCACTACTAAAATAACAACAATCGTGACGACGGCATCCACAACGTTGACAACTCCCTCCCCTACTACAATTGAACCAACAACCTTGCCGATGACAACCACAATGACTGAAATCCCAACAATCACCCTCCCCACACGAACTCCGACAAAATCCCCCGGGTTTGAGGCATCCATTGTCGTGATTGCAACGATTTTTGGGTTGGTTTTCTTTTTTAAGAAACAATAAATCTCTCTTTTTCGCTTTCACAACCTTTTATTAGCTTACTTTCCCATTCCGGTGTATGAACATTGTAACTACCGTGATAAAATCCCGTCATAGCGTGCGGAAATTCAAACCTGATACAATCAGTGATATTGTAATAAAAGATGTACTTGAGTGTGCTGCGCAGGCACCCACGGCAATGAACCTTCAGCCTTGGTTGTTCGGCGTTATTAAAAATAAAGAAACCCTGCAAAAAATTGCAGGATTTACTGAACATGGGAAATTTATTGCCGAATGTGCAGTGTGTTTTGCAATATTTGGAGAAAAAAAAGAGACCTACTATCTTGAAGATTGTTGTGCTGCAACTGAGAATCTTATTCTGGCGCTGCAGGCACACGGCATTACATCCTGCTGGGTAGCGGGAGAGAAAAAGCCGTACGGAGAATCTGTCAGGAAGTGTCTTGGTGTGCCGGAAAATTTCACGTTAGTATCTCTTATCGCATCGGGAAATCCAGCCGAGGTCCCAATTACCCGGAAAAAAGAGTTGAAAAAACTTGTTTTTTACGAGGGGTTCGTACCTGAATAATTTTTATTTTGTTTTAGTTTTTCAACCATTTTTTCCCCAATTGGGGAGTAATGTTAACCCATATTTCCGGGAGTCCCCATTGCCGGAATAATTAAGCATCAGGCCAATCACATCATTGATCATGAAAAAAGTGGTTCTGCAAGTGGCACTGGATCTTCTTGAATTAAAAAGGGCATTGCAGATCGCACAGGAAGCAGTTGATGGTGGCGTAGACTGGATTGAAGTTGGAACCCCGCTCATAAAAAGTGAAGGAATGTCTGCAATTCGATCGATGAGGGATCGTTTTCCCGATGCGGTGATTGTTGCTGATATGAAAGTTGCAGATACCGGAACACTTGAAGTGGAGATGGCTGCCAAGGCTGGTGCTAATATTGTATGTGTGCTTGCGGATGCAGATGACGCGGTCATCGAAGAGGCAGTAAGGGCTGCAAGACTGTATGGAATCCGGCTGATGGCGGATTTGATCAATGTCAAGGATCCAATATCCCGGGCCTACCACCTCGAATCACTTGGAATTGATATTCTCTGTGCTCATGTCGGTATAGACCAGCAGATGACCGGTAGGAATTCGATTGAACTCCTCACAACTCTATCCGGCAAAGTCCATATCCCGCTCGCGGTTGCCGGCGGAATAGATACTGAAAGTGCTGGAGAAGCGGTACGACACGGAGCAGATATTGTAATTGTGGGTGGGGGAATTGTTCGGTCGGCTGATGTTACCGGCTCAACAAAAAAAATTCGGGCCGCAATGGATCATCCCTCAGTAAAATCTATAGAAAAAAAATCTGTGGATGAAGAGATCCGCTCCCTTTTAATGCAGGTTTCTGCTCCTAATATTACTGACGCGATGCATCGCAAGGGGGCGATGACGGGGATTTTTTCTATCTGTGGCAATGTGAAGATGGTGGGCCGAGCGGTGACTGTCCAGACGCTTGCCGGTGATTGGGCAAAACCCGTGGAAGCCATCGATGTTGCCAGAAAAGATGATGTGATCGTGATCAACAACGATGGATGTACGCATGTTGCCCCATGGGGTGAACTAGCTACCTTGAGTTGTGTGAAAAAAGGTATATCTGGTGTGGTTATTGATGGGGCTGTTCGGGATGTTGATGATATTCGGGCAATGAAATTCCCCCTTTTTGCAAAAGCAATTGTACCGAATGCCGGAGAACCCAAAGGATTTGGGGAGATCAACGCCGAAATCCAGTGCGCAGGTCAATCTGTTTGCCCGGGTGACTGGATCGTTGGTGATGAAAGTGGTGTAGTGGTAATTCCTGCAAAACGGGCGTATGAAGTGGCACGCAGGGCAATGGAAGTAAGGAAGAACGAAGAGCGAATAAGAGAAGAGATACGCAGAGGAAGCACACTTTCTGAAGTGGCAGAATTAATAAAATGGGAAAAGCAGTAATGCAGCTTTAGTGGAACACACTTCGTTCCAGAAGAGTTGCACCAGTGTTTTTAATCTTTTGTATGGCCTCTTCAACAAGATCGACACGAAGGATGAGTACCGCCCCCTCTTTTCCGGAATAAGCGTAGGAATACTCGATATTTATCCCGGCATCCCCGAGAATTTTTGCTACTTCATAGAGACCGCCCGGCTGGTCTTTCATACGCACTGCAATCACATCAGTAAACGCAATATTGAATCCCAGTGACAGCAGTTTGTCATGTGCTTTTTCCGGGTGATCCACCAGCGCCCTTACTACGCCAAAACCATTCGCTTCTGCGATACTGAATGCGAGGATGTTGATCTTCTCCTCTCCCAAGGCGTGAGCGATAGCCGCTAACCTGCCTGGGCGGTTTTCTGAGAATATCGAAATCTGCCTGATCACATATTTTTTCGTGTCCATTTACATCGACCTCTTATCGATTACCTTCTTTGATTTACCCTCAAATCTGGGTAATGAGCCCGGTTCGACTAATTCGACATCTACATTCACGTTCAAAGAATTCCTGAGCCGGTGTTCTACCTTCTGCCGTACCTTCATAATATCATTAATTTTGTCACTGAATGACTCCTTGTTCAGTTCAACGCGAACAAGCATGTCGTCAAGGGCTCCTTTTCGTGTAACTACAATCTGGAAATGTTCCCCCACTTCTGGTATGGCCATCAGTGCATACTCGATTTGTGATGGGAAGACGTTAATGCCCCGTATAATGAGCATGTCATCGACTCTCCCCTGAATCCGTTGGATTCTCGGGTGAGTTCTGCCACAGGGACAAATGTCTTCTTCCATTGTTGTAATATCCCCGATGCGGTACCGTATCATAGGGAGGGCTTCTTTCTGCAGAATAGTGATAGTGAGTTCACCCTTTTCACCTGCTTCAAGCGATTCACCGGTCTTGGGATCAATAATCTCTGTCAATGCAATGTCCGACCATATATGAAACCCTTTTTGTTCCGCACATTCCGTGAACATCGGGCCGGATAATTCGCTCGTACCATAGATATCATATGCCCTGATGCCCAGCCATTCCTGAATGCGGTTGCGCATTCCTTCAGTCCATGGTTCCGCGCCCAGAATACCGGTGCGCAGCAGGGTATCTTTTTTGATGTTAACTCCCATCTTCTCTGCAACTTCACCGATATGGAGAAGATAGGATGGGGTGCAGGCAATGGCTGTTGCTCCTAGATCCTGCATCAGTTCGATCTGACGCTCTGTGTTCCCTACGCTGGTAGGGAGAACGGTTGCCCCAATACGCTCTGCACCATAGTGCATCCCAAGTCCCCCCGTGAACAGACCATACCCATAACTCACCTGAATTACATCGCCCCTGCCAAGTCCGACCGAAGTTAGAGCCCGTGCAAGCGATGTAGACCAGTTGTCTAAGTCGTTCTGTGTATAGCCAACAACGGTTGGTTTTCCTGTGGTGCCCGAAGACACATGGTAGCGGACGAGTTCGTCTTTTGTTGCAGTGAAGATCTTATCCGGGTAATTATCCCGCAAATCCCGCTTGAACATGAACGGGAGTTTATGCACATCAGCAAGTTCATGGATGTCATCCGGGTGGACTTTCTGTTCTTTCATCCGGTCATGGTAAAACGGAGAAAAACTGTACAATCGGTACACCAGACTCTTAAGCAGTTTATACTGCATTTGCTGGAGATCTTCTTTGGGCATTTCCTCGATTCGTGGATCCCAACACTTCATTAAATCGCCTCCCTTCTGTCTATCACTCGTTTTGCTTTTCCTTCAAAACGAGGTAACGATCCCGGCTCTACAAGTTTGACTGTCGTTCGTAGTTCCAGGGAATCGCGAAGTTCTTTTCCCACTTTTTTCTGGATCTTTGCCAGATCGGTAAGTTCGCCACTGAAAAAGTCTCTGTTAATCTCAACTTCGACAGTCATTTCGTCCAGATGATTTATTCTGTCGATATATACCATAAACTGATTGCCAACTTCCGGGATTTTAAGAAGTACGTGCTCAATTTGGGATGGAAAGACATTGATACCACGGATGACCAGCATATCATCGCTTCTTCCCGTGATTCGGGCTATTTTCTGCGCTCTTTTACACAAGCAGTTATCTTCCATCAGCATCGTGACATCCCCGGTTCGGTATCGAAGAAGGGGCATCGCTTCTTTAACAAGTGGTGTTACAACTAACTCCCCGCGTTCTCCATCGGAGACACGTTCACCTGAAATGGGATCTATGATTTCAACAAGATAGGAATCGTGCCAGATATGGAGTCCGTCCCGCTCTTCGCATTCGAATGCAACTCCAGGACCGAAGAGTTCGCTCAGGCCATATGAGTCATATGCAGTAACTCCTAATCGTTTTTCAAGCGTATGCCGTACACTTTCCGACCACGGCTCAGCCCCAAAAATTCCTGTTTTAAGACTATCGAGTGATTCACCCATCTCTTCTGCAACCTCAGAAAGATGCATGGCATAACTGGGAGTGCAATGGATCGTGGTCACACCAAAATCCCTGATCATCTCGATCTGGCGTTTGGTATTTCCTGTGGCGCTTGGAATGACTGTCATCCCGATCTTCTCTGCACCATAGTGGAATCCAAGACCCCCGGTGAACATGCCATAATTAACCATGTTCTGGAAGATATCCTCCTTTCCAACGCCAACCATGGTCATATTGCGTGCAATCAGATCTGCCCAAACGTCAAGGTCTTTTTTGGTATACCCTACGACAGTTGGTTTTCCTGTAGTTCCCGATGTCGTGTGGATACGAACGATCTCTTTTAAAGGAACTGCGAACAATCCGAAAGGATATCCATCCCGAAGATCCTGTTTTTTGGTAAAGGGAATTTTCTGAATATCATCCAATGTTTTTATCGATGATGTGGTAACTCCTGCTTCGGACAGACGTTTTTTAAAAAAACCAACTTTTTGTGCCTGATTAATTGTCTTCTTCAAACGTTTGAGCTGCAGTGACTGCAATTCATCAGTTTTCAGGGTTTCAATCTTCTTATCCCAGAACATCTCCGACCTCTGTTATGCTATCGCATGACAAAATATGTTTTGACTACGGTATATATCCACCGAAGCCATTTTTCTGTAATAAATTTTGCATCGCAATTGATCTACGACAAAAAAAACGACCTCCCTAACCCCCTGCTCTTTTTTGAATTTATGCGACCCTAGCTTCGTAGTGCGATTAATCACGACAGAGAATGGATTTTTTTAGGTTGTACATCCACAGATAGGGTGATTAACAATAATCGCCTATTCAACTCACACCGAATCATCGCGATTGTTTTTAATATGATTTCCATAAAAATATTTCAAGACCCAGAGTATTCTGGATTTTTAAGACTCCTAAAAAAGTATAACGATGCTTTAATCTGTGGAAATGTGGTAGTAATTATCTGAATTGTGCTGTATCATACGGGGTTTATGGAGAAGAATTATCCTTGGTTGTCGGTGAGCGGGTTTGGCTCTCATATCAAATCGACACAGACAAAGTTAATTATCCAGAAAAAAAATGGCATTGAAGAATATCCAATCGAATCGGTAAAAAATCTCCTCATTGTCGGTGGGCATACAATAAATTCGGCAACTATTACGCAGCTCATAAAAAAAGGTGCGATAATCTCATTTTTCGAACCCGATGGTAATCCAATTGGGATTATTAGTCCATTTGGCTCCCGTAATGATCCGAATGTCGACCATGCACTACAAACCGGATCACGACATAGGTATGCAACAGCAATTGCTCAGGGTGCATTGAAATCCCGCCTCGCGGCTATCAACCGCTTACAGGAGAAACAGGATGTATCCCTTTTTTACGAAGGTGAATCGGATTTCCTTTACAAATCATTAGATGAAATGGCATTCCTTATCAAACTCGATGAGATCCGCCGGCTTCACCGCATGACTTCGGATATGTATTATGAGATTATGTCCCGTAATACTAAGCCGGATTTTGGATTTCGAAGAAGGACATTGCGCCCTCAGACTGATCCTATAAATGCCATGCTCTCATTTGGCTATGCAATGCTGTTTGGCAATTGCTGTGTTTCACTAATCGGTGCAAGGTTGGATCCTGACATTGGTCTCTTACATGAAGGAAATGGAAGTCTCGTGAATGATATAGCTGAATCGATGAAATCTGAAATGATTGATGATGCAGTTTTTACAATAGCACGCGAGTCCCTCACTCCTGATGATTTTGAACTCACCCATGATCGGTGTATGCTATCGGATGAATTAGCCAAAAATTTGATTAAAACATTTCATAATACTATAAATACTAATAAAATTGATGAACAGGTATTCAATCTCTCTAATGCAATGAGAAATAATATTGAATTTAAAGCTCTGTACTGATACGCCCTTCTCCTTTGATAATTGAAAAATCATCAAAGAGCTTTAACTGGATTTCAGACTCACGGATATCCCGGATTACAGCACGGGGACATCCATACACCATTGATACAAATTTTTCAAGGATCATCAATTCACCGGTTGCATAAATCTGAACTCTTCCATCAGGCAGGTTCATAACGGTCCCACTTACTTTTAAATCGGTGGCGATTCGTCTTACGCATGCTCTGAATCCGACTTTCTGAACTCTACCCGAGATGAAAATCTCGATTGTCTTTATCATCAGATCTCCTGCATAATTTTAATCGCGAGTCCAAGTTCATCGAACACTTCATCCCGAAGTGTTGACTGACGAATATTTGTCGCTGCATCAATGGCACAATCAAGCACTTCCTGAGCTGTGCTCTCACAACCTGCAGCATGACTTTTCAATGCAATATCGCACATTACAAAAGACCTTCGGGAAAGCGGCCGGATTATACGTGCTTCTTTTATTGCACTTTGCATCATCCTTTTTGAGAGTTTTTCGTTGCCTTCTTGTCTGAAAAGAATTGAAAGGTTACAGAAAAAGATCGCTTCTTTTCCACGATCGGCTACTGTTCGGATAATCCGTTCAAGTGACGCGATCTGATTAGAATGAGCCCCGTCATCTATTATTTTGTCCGTCATTGCCTTAATTTTAATATATTGGGTGGGAAGCTCATAGGACTCTTTTTGCCCCATCTGCGTAAGGCGGTGAAGTCTTAAACTGTCATCATCAATAGTCCGTGTCGTTTCAATTGCGAAGCTAAGGTATTTTTTATCATCGCGTGTTGCGTACAGCATTGAATATATTTGGGCAACATTGTCGCGAATTGTATCTGCTATATACTGGATATTGATACTTTTTGTCAATGTATCTGCCTTTTTTAGTATAGGTATAAACGCATCATCATTACTACATTTTAATGCGATTGGGACAATATCCAGAAGGATTGATGCCCTTTCATAGGGTGAGGGTATTTTTTCTGCAGCCTCTATCATCAGATTGAGCAATTCAGTACAGCGATCATTATCATTACTTGCCATTCGGGACATGGCGATGAGAGAATTGATGTAATCGACCGGTTCTTTGATTTTTGATGCAATATTGAATGCAATGGGGATTAATGAATTGTCCGGGGTGGTTGCATTCAGGCTGACGATGGCAAAAACAATTTGCCTACGGGCTATCGCGCTATCAGGGAATTCTCCAGTATCAAGGATTTGAATTCCGTCATCAAGACATTTTTTTGCCATTTTCTGATCGATATGGCAAAACAGTGTTGTCAGATCTGCTAAAACCATCACTTTCTGATATGGTGTGGGAAGACTTTTCAATGAATCAAAAATTTCTTTGAGAATTTCAAATGAACGCTCCGATTGCCCAGATCGATAAGCCGAATCGGCAAGATTTAATAATCCGGTGAACCGACTGTACGGATCTTGTATAAAATGGAGGACGCGATACGTCAGATTAATGATAACCGGATTTGATCTTGCATGTTCAGTTCTCTGAAGGAGGTATGCAATGATTTCATAGGGATCAGTTGAACCAGGAATAGGAGTTTCATCGTTAAGGTTTGAAATAATCCGGGACATCATCGCATCCCGTTCCAATGCATTACCGATTTCGACAGAGTACATTGCAAGAGGGATAATAAAATCCGGATTCTCACTCATTTTAGAATAGGAAATGATAATATCAATTAATCCAGAAATTTTAAGCGATATCTGCGTTGTTTTTACCCTTTTTTTAATTATCTCCAAGGCACGCTCGAACAGAGGCATCGCATTCGAAAAACATTTAAGTTGTTGTTGAATCTTCAACTCTTTGAGATGAATACATCCTATTTTAATAAAACATTCAACAATGTGTTCAAACAATTGAGCTTTTAATGCAGGATCATCGATTTCCTGTGTGATTAGGTACGCCTTTTCGAGAGCATCAGGTGATCGATTATCAATTGCATATTTTAATACCCCTTCAATGATGTTTGCCAATGCAAAAGCTGCCTGGTCTTTTTCAAGAAGAGAATGACACCATTCTTTCATCCTTAAAAGGAGATCAAGATCCCCCTGATGAGCTGCCAGGATCGCAGCTTCATTTATAATCCTGCATAATGTGGCTGATCGGATATCCTGTCCTTCTATCTGACAGGTAAGTCCAACTGATCTCTGAAGAAAATCCCGGTTCTTAGTCTGTGCACCCATTTGAGCAATTCTTATGACAATGTTTGAAATTGCTCGTTCCTTTAATGGCAATTCTTTGATAGAATCCGCGAGTTTAATAAGGATGTCAGGTTCATTGGAATCGAGGAATCCCCTGTCCACAAGTAGGGTAATGCATTCAAGAATGAGTAAATCCCGTCGTGGATGTAACAGGATAAGGTCTTTTATTGATTGGACGTAGGGCATTATCTCATCGAATGATGAATCCTTAGAAATTTCAATGATTGACCGGTATATGGCAGTGTGAGATATTTCTGAAGGTAACTTGTGGAGAATTAAACTGTTAATTATCGCTATAGAATTATTTTTTACTCCAGCAGTCAGAACTCTGGTAACACAATCTGTATAGAGTGCAACATTTTCTGATTCATAATTAACTTTCCCGAATAAATTGAGTGCGGATTCAAAATTTCCAGAATCCAGCATAACCTGTGAAAACTGAAGGTAGACATGGGATAAATATATAGTATTACAGTTTTTTTCAATAATGGGTATCAAATCAGAAAGCACGCTTATCTCATTCGAGTGACGGGCAACAGAAATCCCGGCTTTAATTATCTCCCGTATTGGATACTTATCTGGATCTAAAATAAGCTGCTGAAGTTTCATTGCAGATTCAAAATACCAGGCATCTCCTGATTTATCCGCCTTTTTTAGAAGATCAATGACAATTGTCGCTGTTACAAATGGCTGGGTTTCACAGAGTGATTGAAGAACTTTTGAAATCTGTTTTTTATCCTTTTCGCGCTCGAGAATCTGATCTATAAGGGCGCTGATAATATCGAGTTGTTTTTCTGGATTAATATCTTTAAAGTTACTAGTAAATTCTGCAATATTGGACATATCCTCGGGAAAACCAGATTTTCCCCCTTTCTCGATAATTATATTTATGCAGTCTTGCCTGCGGATCTTTTGGGGGATACAGATTGCAATCCGGATACTCTCAAGGAATAATGGGCGATTTTTTTCCAGAACTGCTATTGTCGATATTGCTTTTGCAAGTTCAGAATGAAGAACCGCACGTTTTGAGATATCGCTAATATCCTCTATAAGACTGAGTGAAGTACGGAGACGCTTTTCGTCACGGGTTGTGATCGCCCATACTATAAGAAGTGGTATGATATCGATCATGATATCAGACCGGTATTTCCGGAAGATGATCCGATCGTGCATAATCATACCCTGCTCGATAAATGAGGGATCTGAATGAGAAACTCCTGCTTCAATGAGATCCCGTGCCATCATTGAAAATACTCGCGACTTGTAACTTTTTTTTCCTAAAATATCAGACAGGAAAAAAAGTGATTTTAGCCATACATTATCCTTGGTTTTAATAAACTCGCGGAGAACGATGGAGAATAAATCCTCGATTTCATTACTCGGAATATCAAAAATGGCATATAAAAGGGCAGGATTGTTTGCTTTGATAGCTATGTCAATGATGAGGTGGTTAAGATCGGAGACAATTGTTTTTCTGGCATGTCGTTCCTGAGACAGGTGCAGATCCTCAATACTACTCTTGATGAGCTTCCAATCCTCCGGTGATAGTGCCTGCTGTATCTTATCGATTATTTCGGTAGGTTTAACCATTATTAATTTCCCGGTTATAGAAATTCAGGTTATTTATCTCAATTTGACCCAATTAATAAATAAACTTAACTATTTCGTTTACGCACAATTTTATATTTTTTTTGGATATTGGACCTAATTTATCGGTTTTTTATCTGATATCTCAATAATGAGGCCTTCATTCTTAAAATAATTCAATAATTTCAATTAATTCCTGAATTTACCCGCAAGAAACTCTTTTTTGATAAATACTAAAAAGATAAAAAATTCCCGTATAAGATTGTTCTATGATGACTGTTTTTTAAGTAACGTTCTGGATTTTTTCCATAATGTCGTTATGTAGTGCCTTGCCTTGTGCATTATCTTCTGCATCAATGATGATCCTGATCAGAGGTTCGGTCCCAGATGTTCGTACTAGAGCCCATGAATTACCCTGAAATATTTTTATTCCGTCTGTTTCATCTATGATCCCATGAGAATATGCTGATTTGAGTGCTTTTAGTATTGTCACACCCCCGGTTGCAGAGATCTTATCTTTAATCATATGTCGCTTGGGTAATTGTGCTAATAATGTCGATAATTTCTGTCTGTGTGAAGCAAGAATTGCTACCATCATCGCGGCGGTCATACCCCCATCACGGCAGAACTGATGGTCGGGAAAGATCAGGCCACCATTTCCCTCACCCCCAAAAATAACAGGGGACCCTTTCTCAATGAGTGAGCGCATCGTACGGGCGACATATATACTTCCGACAGGAGTGTAGGTTACTGTACAGTTGTTCTTTTTTGCCACTATCTCAACCATTTGTGATGTACTGACCGGGGTTACAATTACGCCCTTTTTCTGGTGACATATATGGTCTGCTACAAGTGCAAACTCCTGGTTTTCCTCTACGAATTGTCCATTTTCATCAATAAAGACTGCGCGATCGGCATCACCGTCATGAGCAACGCCAAATGCGGCACCGCTGCTCACAACGAGAGCTGCAAGTCCTTTTAATCCCTCCGGAGAGGGTTCAGGAAGTCTTCCGGGAAATGTGCCATCCATAATACCATTGATCGTCAGCACCCTGCAACCCATACGTGTAAGAATCTGCGGTGTTGTAGCGCAAGCTGGACCTGAACCTGGGTCCACAACAACAGTAATTCCTTTTCCAGGGTTGTCTGGGAAAAGTTTTGCAATCGCTGCAATATAGTCTTCAATAAGGTGGTGTGCGATGGTCTCTTTTCCGACATGTTCCCAGGAATTTGGGGAATATGAGCGATCGAATATTCTTTGTTCGAGTTTGAGTGTCTCTTCATCTCCCATCTCTGTTCCATCAGATTCGATGATTTTAACTCCGTTGTACTCCGGAGGATTATGAGATGCAGTGATCATCGCACCACCATCAAATTGATCCTTTACCAGATACTGGAGTGCTGGTGTCGGGAGGATACCGCAGTCAGTTACATCGCATCCAACAGCAAGGAGACCTGATTTAATTGCGTTGATAAGAGTTTCACCACTTGTTCTTGTATCTCTGCCAACAGCGATTCGTCCCTTACTCATTGTTCCAAAAGCTTCCCCAATAGAAAGGACAAGTTCAGGTGTCAGATCTTTTCCAACGATCCCTCTTACACCATTGGTACCAAACAGCTGTTTCTGGATTTTTTTAACTTCCATATCATCTCACTCCAGTGTTTTTCTTAAAGGATAAAATTCTTCAAAGGCATCGATTGATGTAAGGACTTCATCAGGACACGGGTTTGTGAGAACACAATGGTCCGTTTCGAGAGCACCAATAACTATTCTGGGGAATGCATGCTGTTTGAATCCTTCGATAACGGTAAAATCTATACCTTGATCAAAGAGGAGCTGTAATGAACTCTCTAATGAATTGTTCCGTATCGCAGCTACGGATTTATGTGCGTCGATTCCAACTGATATGTCGGCACCCGAATCAAAAAAACCGGTGGTGTCTTTTCCCTCTTCAAGTTCAAATTCATGGTCTCCGAGGTGTTTGATAACTGCAACACGTCCGTGTGTTTTGAGTTTTGGTATCAGCTGTTTGATAAATGTGGTTTTACCCGTATTCGATCTACCGACAACCTGAATTATCTTCATAGGTTCTTGTCTCCTGAAATTTCGGTTTCTTCTGTAATGGAGTTGTTATCTTGGATATTTTTTTCATCTGTATCTGGTACAATAAGGTGAGCTGTTGGTAGAGGGGAAATGATTTCCTGCTCCTGATTACTGACTGGTGAAGCACTTGATGGGAGGCATACGGTTGATACAACTCCATTTATTGCTGTTATTTCTGTAATAACTGGGGAGACTTCCGCAGTTTCAGGAATTACAGATCCAATGTGAGAGCTCTGCGAAGATATTTTGGTTGTGTTTTTCTTTCTTCTCTTTATTTTTTGGGGGGTTGAGAGATCAGTTTCTGGTGAGACCGGCAATTTTTTTAGTGGATCTTGTTCAATACTATGAGTTTTGTTCCCCGCTTCGGTTTCCTCTCCTCTTGTGCGTAGTATTGTTTTTGCAGCTTCACCAACACTCCGCATTACCTGGGTGATGCGATCCTCTATATCGATCTCTTCATCTATATCCAGGGTTGTTCCTTCAACTTCAAGTAAAAACCGTGCAACTTCGCTGGCTTCAAAGAGCAGATCGTCCAGTTCGTCAGTTGTAAAGAACCCGCACATAGCCCCGTAAAAAAATGTGGCGCTTGATTTACGCACTTTTTTTTTAAAGGAATTCCGTGCCTGGTTTACTGCTTGTGGGGTGTAGGTATCCTCCATAAAAGGGACAAGTTCAGGCAGATGATTTCCAATAAAAGTCATTTCAGCTCCACCGGATGTACGGAAATCTGTACATAATCGTGCAAGGGCCCATTCCCGGGCGGTGATGTATGTCCTCTTACGTAAAAACTGGTTCACCTTGCGATAGGTTGCGCCATCGACTTTCTTAAATTTCTTATATTTGTTGATCTCCTGCTGGATGTTTGCGCTGTCCATTCTCGTACACCTTTGAATAATTGGTTTATCCATGTTTGGGATTATTCTTCAAGAGATGGTTGTTTATTTATCTGCTTTGTATATAGCATTATAAGGTTTATTGCGGATTATAATTACGTCGGAAGCCGATGAATTGATACAAAATTTAAGAGTAAAAAATCGAATAAAATCAAAAAAGAATCACGAATTACCGTTTTCCCTTTTCGTTTTTTATTGGAAAAATGCATAATGCTTTATGCTTTCTCTTTAGTTGACATTTTTCTCTTTGTTGGATTAATGAACTGCTTGCAAATTATGTTCATCAGGGAATTTTTAGTGAAAAATTGGATTTTGTTAAAGATATTTACCAGTCATCTTATAGTTCATCAAAAATTATCTCACATTTTTTTGGTATCTGGTGTAGTTGCGTAAGCATACGATTTTGTCTAATTGAGTGAAAATCTTGAGAAGTACGTGTAAGATGAATGGTTTTCCACGCCCCTAAGTATTGATGTCAGCCAGGTTGGTAACAAATTACAATGAGCACACCGGGCAATTTCCACAAACCCTTCCCGTACAGTTCTGCAGATATCCATTCACCAATGGTGTGATCGCAGATACTATGAATTGAATTTTTCCCGGATAATCGTCCATCTCGTGTCTTGTGTAAAAATAATCATTCATGGATTTTCGTATGGACCTTTTCTATATCTGTGGTTATCTGGATGCGGTATTGTTTTTTTTCATTATGGTTTTTTTGAGCGAGACATTGTTTGGAATATTAAAAGAATGTCAAAAAATATGCCCTGTTGGATATAGCATCATATGGTTTATTTGAAAATGAACGATATTTTTCTTGGCTCATTAAAATGCTTAAAATGAATTCATTTTTAGATAATAATCATAAATTGAGGTTTTTCCCAATTTTCTGAAACATTGTATTTTCTATGATTACATTGTTTTCTGGATTTTAATTCCTAAATTGTGAATACTCAAGTCTTGGTGAAGAAGACTGATTACGACCAAAGATGCCTGGCCGAAACGATCCTCCAAAGCCATATCCCTAAACATTTGAACAACAAATTATCCGATACAATAAGATATACCCTGTATCGGGGAGAGTGTTGTATCAAGCACTTGTTTGATTTACCTTGCTCATAGCGAATTATTCATTGGATTCTCAAACAACACGGACTTGTCTTTCGTTTTACATTAAAACTCAAATCTGGTGGTAAACGATTCGAACTGCATCACATTGATGGATGTGGTTTTGTGATGCATTTCTGTTTCGTCTTTTGGGAGTCGACAAAATCTACGTCGCCAATTTTACTGATGAATTCTCACGATATCGAATGAAAGGCAAGATATCTCTTTACAAAAAAGCTGCATCAGCAGTTCATGCTTGTCGCGATGCACACTGCTTCGGAAGAATTTCGTGTGGAATTTACGTTGGTAATGAAGAACAGTTCGTCTGAAAGGTTCTTAAAGGTGAAATGTTGAAATCCGGAAATACATTGCTCTCCTTTGTACCGTACAATCCACGATATCGTGAGAAGATCGAACTCTATCGCAAGTTTTTATTTTTGAACTCATTGCTGTCATGTACTTCCACTCGCTAATCCACATCCGACGGGAATACTGGGACTCCGAATCGCGAATCATCCGTTGGCGCAAACTGGAGATTCCAGGTTGGATGACTCAAACATCCGTCAATAATACCGAAGTTAATTTCGAAAAAAATTTCTTTAAACGTATATAAACTCTGTACATAAAATGGACATAAATTGTGGAACTCGATACCCACTCAATAATTCTAATTAATCAGTTAAAGATCTTCTTGGGAATTCCGAAATGGATGGTTACAAGATAAAATCCCTATGAAAAAGTCCTAGAAAATATCGCACCGTATATAAGTGTTAAGTGAGCATATTGGCTGTTTTTATCTAACGGTAGAAAGAGTCTCTTACCGATAAAAATAAAAAGGCTGTTCAATAATTAGGAGTTAAAACTTTTTTTCTGCTGACAATATATTTTTTGGGTATTGTGTCATTTAACTATTTTTTTTAAAATTACGACGGAAAAAAATGGAAAATCAAAGGACCCGTAAAACACTTAAAAAAAAGTGAATTACTGGCTCATTAAAAATCCTCTTTTTCCTGCAACCGGGTTATATTTTTCGATAATTTTGAGAGTGACCCCCTCTCTCCCCCAGAGGGGGAGGCAACGCAAGGGGAGCGTCCCCTTGACCCCCATTTCACTAACCCTCTGTGGGCCTATCCCTGAGTGGGGGATGCCCGAGAGGCGGGGGCAGAGGCATCAGATGCCGTAGCCCCAAGAGCGGTCTATCATAAAACCCGATGATTTCTACAGAGCCGAATTACTGCCAAATGGAAAATAGAATTTGAATTGTTTATTGTGTCCGCCCTATCCTAATTTTTGGTAGCCACAGTGACGGGAAAAATTCAAAGATGAAGTTCCCTGAACAGTATACGAATGAAATTATTCAACAAAAACGAGATTTTAGTTGCTGTAGGATCGAATGTTATCGAGAGATAATCTAATAGGAAATTCCCTTTCTTCTGACGTTCATTTTTTTAAATTCCTTTCAAATGAAGCACCATAGATCACAATCAGCAATTTATTATCAGCGCTAAAAGGAATTTTCCATTAAAATTTTACTTTCACAACGACTTCACACAAAAATTAACTTTAATGAATGAGCGAGAACCTATTAAAAGCAGATATTGCCCTTTAATAAAAACGACATTATCTATGGTACTTATTCTCGCAATAAAGCATATAATGAAAATTTGTAGATCTCAAAGCTAATCAGTGAATTATTCCTTAACTAATTCTGAAAAAAGTTTTCTAACCGGTATGTTTACTCATCGACGTCAATTATGTTTGTATGGCAATAGCGGGCTTTTGGTCGATGATCGCAGGTGTGTTGGATAGTCTGGACCATCAAACTAAAAAAAAGGGCTATTTTGAGATCAAACTTTTTCTTCACTCAGACATAATTGGAGTGATGCATCCACATTTACTTCACAAATGGGGTGTGGAGACATGGGTTCAATTTTTGGTTTTTTGCAAAACTCTGATTGAGCAGATTACCTGTTTACAAAAAAGCGGTAAAAATTGTTCATATTTCAAACTTCGCAGAATAGGTATTCTACGAAAACCTTTATTTACACGAGATAAGATAGAATAGAGCATGGAAAGCGGGTATTTTTCGGCGTGGCTCAAAAGCTACCGGAATTACCTGCGGATGCGTAATTATTCCTCCAGCACACTTGACAGTTATGAGCAGGTAATCAAACACTTCGCTTACTATGTCTGGCTTCGCAGGAATACTGAGATAACCAAACTCGTCATCTACTGGAAGGACTTTCAAAATGCCCGACTAGATACCGGTGTGGAAGTAACACCTGCAATGGTAACAGACTTCCTTTCGTTTGTATCATCAATGCAAACGTACAAACCAAAAACGTTTCATCGCATTATCTCGACAATGAGTTCGTTTTACCGGTTCCTTTATACCCAGGGTGCAGTCACTACAAATCCCTTGATGGGTATCCAACGTCCAAAAATTAAACAGCAGGATGTAAAATATCTCAAACACAACCAGGTGCTCAGGCTTATAGATTCGATAGAAGATCCGCGTGACAAGCTTATTGTCAGGACAATTTATGCCACGGGTGTCCGTGTATCAGAACTATGCGAAATGAATATCGAGGAGATTGATTTTGATGAGCATACAATTCGAATCCGGGGTAAAGGAGACAAGATTCGTATTGTATTTGTTGACGATGATACCTTGGCGGATATTCTTAAATTTATAGGAAACCGAATCGTTGGCCCGCTATTTATTGGTCAACAGGGAAAGCACATATCTCCTCGTGCTATCCAGCATATTTTTAAGCATTATGCTCCCGTTGGTATCACCCCGCATAAGATCCGTCATAGTTATGCAAGTGAGCTCTACAAACGCTCAAAGAACCTACGGGTCGTCCAGGAAAACCTGGGTCATACTTCAATCAAAACAACGGAGATCTATCTCCATACAGATATTGACGAGCGCCGGCAGGTTTACCAGCAATTTTTCCCGCTATCAGGTACAAACGAGAAATCTTAATTTTTCTCTCTAATCAACTGACAGGAAATTGTTTCATTTTTTTATCGACTTTACTATTAGAAAATATCTCAGATATTCTGTTATTTTTACATTTAACCTCAATTATGAGCGTATTTGTATTATTTACCTATTTGATAAATTTTTAACATAAACCATATGATGCTATATTATAGCCAGTAACCTTTTTTATCGCGTTCCGGCCAAATTGAGAGCCTGAATAAAACACCATAGCTGTTTCATGGTTGTTTTTTTAATAAGGGTGTACCGGATAAAATTTTTAATGGAAAAATAAACGGAAGTTTTTTGTTGTAGGCCGAGGAGAATGCCTAAAAAAGTAGGTGTCCTGTGAATCCTGTCACTACTCTCATAAACCAGGTTTTTTCTGGATGTTTCGGGTCTCTTTAGATGATCTCGGGCTTATGGTGACGTACGTATGCGATATTCCTTATAAGGGTGTTTGAGATTCTAATTACTTCCATTATTTATGAGAAATAATTGAGAATGATAATGAGGCTGTGATTTTGGGAGAATTCGGTTGCCGTATTTCTAAATATTTGGAACGTTTTAATTTAATCAAATTCCATTTCTAAAAATTTGTCTTGAGAGAAATATTGAATCCAATAATTTCGAAAAATTATTTTGTAATGTTAAAAAATAATCAAATCAAAAATTATAAATTTTTTTACAATGTCATGATATAAAAACAAAATATTCCCATTGTTTTAGAAATTCCATTTTACGAATGTGTTTTTTGCTTAAATTGAATATTTCCTAATTACATCAAATCTATTAGAAATATTAATTGAATCTAATTGTTTTGAACTCCAAACTTCGATGTATCTATGTTCAAATCAATTCCTTTTGAAGAATTTCCACTTTCTCTCTGAACGTATATCCGTTCTAATAATTCATAAAAACACAATCTCTTTGGTATAATGTATTTTAATTAAAAATTTTTAGAATGTTTACTATGCTTTTTGTTATCATATCGTAATAATACAATGTTGTAGAAATCAACGTTTACTGAAGATAATTCGCTATTAATTGGAAAAAAATCAAAAATTTTCTATTCACCGTCATTGTTTTAAATAAATCTAATATTTTAGCGAAATCCATTTTATGACTGGGATTTTTATTCGAATTTATATCTTTATAATTCTAGGATGTCTTGTTGGATATTTCTCAAATTCTATTTTTTGTAAGAGATTTTTTCAGACGAAGAAAGATTCAAATCCGAAAATATCCAATGTTTTACTCTAATGCCAAAAACTCACAAGCGAAAATACGAGAAAATCGACGATGCAGAGATAGACCTCGTTGTTCAGTGTGGCGACAGTCATGAATTCTACGAACGGTATCGGCAGGTCTTTCCAACCAAAAAGAAAGGAATTGACAGCATCAGTAAAATCTGGAAACGTCGCAGTGAATTTTTAAAGAAACTGCAGCCTGTTGAAGAACCCCTCGAATCTGCGATTAATTCTTCTCACGAACTTGAGTCCCTCCTAGTTGCACAAAATAAAATCCTGACTGATTTATCAATTGTTATGAAAGAACATCTCAAGGTAAGCAGGGAAATACTGGCTTGTCTTCCGAAACAAATTCTGAAGAGTGAGGAGCATACTGAGAAAACCGAAGGGACAAAAATACCTGAGCAGAAAGAATCTGTAAAGAAAAGCGGTGGGGAAAAACGGACTGACATAGTGATAGGATCCTAAATTTTCCTTTTTTAAAACTATATATTCCGAAAGTCAAATCATCCGTAGAATTGAAAAATGTTCAAATGATTACATCTACATCTTCCAATCTCTCCCTAAAAAAGGACTGTGGCAAAAGCTATCCTTATAGTGCTAAAAAGCATAAAGGATATAGCATTTTTCTCAATTGGAAAAATGTCCGATAACGATCAACTTAATAAAAACCCCCGTAGTGTAGCGGTCAATCATGCAGGACTTTGGATCCGGCGACACCAGTTCGAATCTGGTCGGGGGTATACAGACATATCTTAGCATCCTTTTTTTATGTTTCGCATGATAGATTGAATGATGAATCCGATCCCGGTCAGGCTTCGAATCTACCTATCCATCCTTCTTATTGTCATCGTTGTGGGTATCGTTGGCATGATGGCCATTGAACAGCTCTCACCTGTTGATTCCTTCTACTTTATGATAGTCACGCTGGCAACGGTGGGGTATGGTGATATTCATCCGCTGACAACCGTGGGTAAACTGTTTGTAATAGCACTAATCCTGATTGGCGTAAGCTGCTTTGTGGGTGTTGCGGCAGATACCGTAGAATTCTTAGTCGAACAGCGTGAGCGTGAAAAAAGACTGGCAAAATTAAACATGATTATCGGTGTTTTTTTTTCTGAGGTTGGTACACGGCTGCTCAGAAAATTCAGTGTCTGCGATCCCGGGATCTCACAGATCAGAACCGCGCTTGTCGTCTCAAATAACTGGTCCGATGAGGATTTTAAAAAAGCACATGCTCTTTTAAAAGATCATGCATTCCGGCTTGAAAGTCGTTCACTTCCCTTAAAAGAATTGCATGATTTCCTCTCACACCACAAGGGTTTCATGCTTGCCCTGCTTGAAAACCCGCATCTCTACGAACATGACCGTTTCACGGATCTTATGCACGCGGTATTCCATCTGGCAGAAGAGCTGATCTCCCGTGAACGTCTGGTGGATCTCCCCCCGGCAGATTATGATCACCTGTCCGGAGATAGCACCCGGGTATATAGTCAACTCGTGGTGGAATGGCTGGTATACATGCAGCACCTCAAAAAACATTACCCGTATCTCTTCTCATTAGCAATGCGCACGAATCCTTTTGATGCGAATGCAAGTGTGATTGTGCAGTGACGAGTAGTTGTTGAGTCAGAAATTTCTTTTTTTGGAAAATCAACGCTATCTTCAGCTTATGCAGAGATGGATATTATTCGAATCGTTGATCCTGCAAGATAATTCCTGATACAAAAGCAGGCAAGCACCCCACAAGCGTGGGAAAAATGAATACTTATTCCAGCACAGCAAGCAGGTTTTCACAATCTGCCATACCGGTGATTACCGATACGACCGGGGCAGGGGAAAATACCGGTTTATGCCGGGCCTCTGCCTTTGCGAGCCGGCGCATTTGTTTCTTTGACAGCATGAATGCCCGCATCTCTTCTTGCTCTGACAGACTCTCCAGGCTCGCGTGCCGGAGGGGTGTTGTCGCTATGTTGAATGCCGCATTGACATCGGCATGCAGGACAAACCCGCAATGGGGGCACTCGAACCTTTTCCGGAACCTCCTGCCAAACTCACCACACCGGCAGCATCGTGTGGATGTATAGGCCGGGTTCACGTAAATGACGGGTATTCCACGCTTACGTGCCCGTCTCTCCACCATTCGCTGGAGGGTGAAAAATGAACCGTTATCAAAGGTGAATTCATTGGCGAACGAATTTTGTTCGTGGGGTGCGTAATGGGCAGAAAAGAGTTTTTCAAACTTGATGCCGGTGCCCAGCATTTCGGCAAATGTCACGATCTGCCGGGTAATGATGGCAAGGGCGGATTTGAACGAATTTCGTTCACGCGTTTTTGATTTTTTTAATTTCCAGAGTTTGCCTTCTTTCCAGAGTTTTGTACAATTGCTGACAGAGTGTGTGTGAATGTGATGGATACTTTTCCCCAGTTTCAGGATTTTTCCGCTTGCAGGGTCCGCGGCAACTGCCACATGGCCCGTGGTGTTTAAGTCAACACCAATCCAGCGGATTTCATTGAGTGTGGCGAAATTAACTTCAATCACCTCTCTTTTAGGAATTCCGGCTGCGGTACATTCTGAAAAATACCTTTAGACTGTCTTTGGTAAGATCCTCCTTTTGCTTACTGATAGGTAATCTCCGGATGCCGAATATATCTTGTGGTCGGAAGGACCCGGATTTTAAAAAAGAATGATAAATCGTGATGTTTGTGGTTCTGCAATCTATGCCATAACCGCATATGCGATAAGGGAGAGCAGGAATGCGAGCAGCAGCATCGCAAGCGATAGCGGAGCAACGAATACCAGCATCGCGTTGACCGTACTTGCCAGTTGTGATATCCGGTTTGAGCCAAAGACGACGACATGCTCACAGTGAGCGGTACTCGCTGCAACCTCTGCGGGTGAGAGATCTTTGAGTGCGTCCCTCACGCTCTGCATCACCGATGGCAGAAATTCAGCAGCTGGTATGTGCATGCCGACGGGATTTTTCCCGGTGATCGTGTTAACAACGTGTGAGTCAGTGGTCATTACTTCGGCATGATCGACAAGAGTAAGGATCTGTTCAAGCAGCACCTCACGCACACCTTCTGCCATATTATTTCCATCAATGAGTACGTAGGCGGTCCGCTGGCCATCCACTTCAACTATCATTACCTGAATTCCCAGATCGCCAAATCCCTGTTCGCGGAGGTAGGGCAGGGTCAGGTGATTGACACCGATCCTCAACGGGTGTAGGGGTGAAATTCTGCAGGCTTCCATTGCATCCATAGCCGCACGCTGGTATTCGGTGGCAGTCAGTGTTGCAAGGAGTACCGGTGATGAAAGATCGGTCATGCAGTTGTGAGCATCGACAACGGCGACATGGGGAAACCAGCGGTGTCCTTCTGCCATGATCGTGGATCCAATAGAGAAATCCAGGTCTTCCGTTCTCTGGGGTGAGCGGGTTGTGACGAGAAGCACCGAGTCGTTGAACCGCTGGTAGAGCACCTGAACAGAGCCAATGGTCAGGCGCCCGGATCGCCCGGCGGCCCCGGCATAAGAGAGATCGATTTTTGATTTCCTGACCGCATCGATCACCTTGTTGATCTCCGACTCCGAAACAAGGTTGAAGTCGTGCGTTGCGCATCCATGGGCAACAAGTGTCTCTTCGGGAAAATTGTCGTGCAGCACTTTAGGCAGGTTACCCCCGCCAATTTCACCCATGGGGCCCGGATGCAGGTTCGGTACGGTAAACATAACCGGCTTTCCCTTCTCGCGCCGGAAGAAGAAGCTGACCTGTGGGACAAAGATCTCTTCACCAATCTCCCTGAAGAAATCCTCCATGCCTTTTGATCCGTCGGTCATATGAGCGATGAATGCATTAATGAAGGCCAGTCCCCGTATGCCGAATGCACGATGAAGCGGGCGCTCGATCAGCCAGATCAGGATCACAAAGCCAAGCCCGAAGACCAGGTGAAGGACCAGTGCAAAGATGGCAAACGATGGCGAGAAGAGAACCATCCCGACCAGGATCCCAACACCGCTCTGGGTAAGTGCGGGAATGATCATCCTCGTAACCCGGTAATCGGCGATCGCTACAAGAACGAATAATCGGAGGCCGAAGATAAATCCCAGCGAGATTGCATAAAATAGGGGAATGAGGGTGACCGATGATAACAGGGCGGCGAGTGTAATGATTACACCAAATACCGTGCATGCGAGTGCGAGGAGCCCGGACCGGTTCCATGTCATGGTCTTGCCGCTGTACTCGATGATGGGCTTTGTGAGGAGCAGGGCCGCGATTGCAGGTATGCTGAATGCGATGGTACCGGAGAACAGGAATTTTTCTGGCAGGAAGAACAGGTTATTGCTCAGCACGGTCGGAATCGTATAAGCGATAGTGCCGGGGAACGGAAGATTCAGCCAGGCGCGTGCACAGGCACCATCGATGATAAGGCCAAGGGTGACAATGAGAAGAAATGATCTCAGTACAGAAGGTGCCGTGAAAATATATTTCGTGAGCTGCCCGAGCTTCACATCACTATTCTGTGCCATCAGGCAAACCCTCCTAACACGAGTTCGTGCCGGTCAGGGGTTGACCGGATCTCCTCTGTTGTATAGGTGATGGGGCGGGAGAAAAACGGTGCGTTGAGGGTGAGACTCTCGTATTCCCCTCCTTCTCCGGCAAGATTGATGCGTCGTACAGCAGCGACACGCTTGAGCCGGCTGATGAGATCCTTATTGAAATGTGCACCAAGGAACTTTTCATCAAGTCCTTCTGCGGCAGTGACGATGATCATGGCATCCATGCGTTCTGCCACTTCCTGCAACAGAAGTTCCGTGTCCATGTGCCAGAGTGGAGTGAAGAGCTTAAGTCCAAGTTTGTCGGTGATCGTCCTGACCCGCTGGGCCTGGTACTCGGATGCGACAGCCCCAGCAATCACCCCTTCAATATCCAATGCGGCAAGCCCGGCCTGGAGATCCGCTAATTCTTCTTCCTTGCGCCCGTGGGTTTCAATCTCCACGTACTCCATGCCAGCGACCCGGGCAATAACCGGTACCGCATCGAGATTCGCCGAATGGAACATGTATGAATCGCGATTCTCCGGGCGGGCGGTCACCATGTACCGCACATCCTTTCCGCTGTCGATTGCCTTCTGGCATGACAGGATCGAGTCCTTTCCTCCGGAAGTGAGTGCTGCCCAGCTCATGATTATATCCCTTTCATTCCCGGCTTATCAAGGGAGCCGAAATGTTGCTGGTACCGCACCTTCATCGCATTCCAGCCCGGCAGGTGGGTCTGGCAGCCCACATGTTCGACTACAAACGAGGCAGTGACCGTTCCGATCTTACAGGAGGTCACGGGATCATAGCCGCGTACGTATGCCGAGAGGAACCCTGCACGATACGCATCTCCGGCCCCGGTGGGATCAGCAAGTTTGACCGGGACTACCGGCACGAAATGTTCCTTACCTTTCGTATAAAGTGTGCTCCCGTCACCGCTCATGGTGAAGATTGCCGTGTCCACCTGACTGATCAGCGCTTCACGGGTAATCCCCAGCGTCTCGCACATCTGACGGACTTCATGCTGGTTGGCAAAGAGGACATTGATATTTGCGATAATCGTTTCGAGCTGTTCCTTTGAATAATAAAAGACATCCTGCCCCGGATCGAATGAGGCAAACTCGCTCTGCTCTGCAATACGGCAATTGAAATTGGGATCCGCAGTTGCCATGTGCACAAAGGGAAGTGACGGTGCATCCGAGTGGGCGAATGCCTTTGAAGCACCCCATTCAAAAAATGTCATCTGGTCACCGGAGTCATCGGTGAACATGAACGCTGTCGGGGTATGGGTTCCTGGTACAACAAAAAACTGCTGTCCTACACCCAGTTTTTTCATCCAGCGTTCATAGTCGCTTCCGGCAAAATCATCGCCAATGCAGGAGACCAGTGTTACCTGCTCGCCCAGCGTAGCGATACCTGCTGCAATGTTTGCTGCGCCGCCACCAAAATAGATCTGCCGGTCAGAGATATGGGTCGAGCAGTTCTTCTCCGGGAGATGACCTACCCTGGATATGTGATCGATAGCTGTGTGCCCGACGATATGGATCATTGTTCCTGCACGTCCAATAATTTTAAGGGGATGTCCCGCAGGGCTTTACCAATAGTCTGTTTGGCTATCCGGCCGGCATGTTCCGGCGTCTCAGCGCGGAATACTTTCATTTCCAGCACGAGACCCACAAGGGCAGTATCTGCCACGACGATTGCGCTTGATAGTGTCTCTTCACAGTAGGGGCAGGCTAAAAACCCCGCCTCAACTTCAACGTACTTTGCCTGGGGGTTCAGGCGTTTCCCCGCTTCGCTGATAGCAATCCCGATCGCGTCATCCAGTGTTTTGACATCGCGAACGAGCCAAGCGGATTCTATTGTTACAACATAATCTGGCATTTTTTCTCTCACCATTACCATGTATTCAGGTGCACGTGTTCTCCTTCTGCCATGCGCCCGGTAAGCTGTGCCGGCGGGTGGCCTTTACCCACGGCAAGCAGGGAAACCGGGCGGATGTGCGGGGGAAGGGAGAGTACCGTGCGTACTTCCTCGTCATCAAAAGCGCCTGTCCAGCAGGACTGGAGGCGGCGTGCATGTGCTGCAAGCATCATGTAGGTACAGGCAATTGTTGCGTCCTCAAGCCCGTACAGGATCCCGCGATCACCATAACGAGACATTGAACGGACATAATTTGCGCAAACTACAAAGATCGCAGGTGCCTTTTCGATGTGTGGCTGATCGAGGGCTGCTTCTGCGAGTGCAGTTTTGGTGTCTTCGTCGGTGACAACAACAACGTCCCATGATTCAAGATTGCCGGCACTCGGTGCTGTGCCTGCACAGGTCACGAGGTAATCGATCTCTTCCTGTGTCAGGGGCTCGCTGTCGTATTCGCGTACCGAAGAACGACTGGTTAAAAATCCTAAAAATTCAGAGGAGTCCATGTTCTGAAAGTACCTGCCACGCTTCCTGTGCGGGCGTTGTGGATGCGCTGATCGCTGCAGCGATTCTCTGCGAGGCCTGCTCGGGCTGGTTGCTCTCCGTTAACGAGATGGCTTCATTCAGAGCATTGATAGCTTTTGAGAATTCGTTCTGCCCGGTGCTCTTTAATGCAAACTGGAGTTCGCTTCGTATTGACTCCATCATCATGAGGAGCATTCGCCGCCCCCCGGGACGTTCCTGTTCTGAAAAGCCGGTAAGCGCGAGACAGAACTGGGATGCCATAATCAGTTCGGACTTTGCCTTTTCCCCGTACTGGTAACTTGTGACTGCAGTCTTAAGATCCATACTCACCATAGTTGTTGTGGATAAAAGATAGTTATCCTTGACGGAATAATTCTCTAAAAAAACTGATCAAAAAAACCAGAATGGATGGAAGTTTGTCCACCCGACACGGGCTATAGATTATCCTTCTTATATTACCGTGCAGACTTTGCCTTTGCACCGAGTGCAGAGACCTTGGGTCTGCTCATGCGTCTGCGGATCATCGGGTTTGCCGTGGATTCGTTAAGACCGGATCCGCCGGACCTGTCGCCCCGGTTGCCACCGCGCCTGCCGCCCTTGCTACCGCCGCGCTTTCCGCCGCGCCCCTGAAGTGCTTCAGCTGCTGCATCGATCTGCTTGACGTTTGCGCCTGCTTTGAATCGCTGGTTCGGGCCGGGAGTTTTTGCCTGTCCTTCCTTTTTCGGGACGAGCCTTATCTTACCTTTTACTCCCTTAATCTGTGCCCATATTGTTGTTCCTGTCTTGCCCATAGTTAAACTCCTTATCTAATTCTGTCCCACCACTCATAAAGGTTCGCGCCTGAATACCAGACTCTGCGAAACAAGAAGGTCTGGTTACCCGTTCTTTCCGGTAACTGCCGCGTCAATCTCTTTTCGTAAGATCTCGCTGACAAGCTTTCCATCAACGGAGCCCCGCACTTCCTCCATCACGAGCCCCATGAGGGGGCCCAGTGCGGCCTTGCCCTTTTCTTTTACAAAGTCCGAGCGGGAGGCGATGATCTTTTTAACGACGGACTCGAGTTCTGCGCGCGAAATGGCAGGGGCGAGCTGAGCGATGGCTGTGTCAGCGGTACTGCCTGCAGCAATGCTGCGGAGGAGATCCGGAATCGCTTCCTTTGCTGCCCGTCCGTTTTCCACTGCATGCCAGATTGCGAGGTAACTCTCATCCGATACTGCACGGATATCAACACCCTCGCGCCGGAGTTCGGTTGCGGTAGATAGGATGGTGAATGCAGCCAGTTTGGGTTTGATCTTTTCGTTGACAGCCCTCTCAAACAGCGGGAGTTTATCTGAAGCTGCCAGCTGGAGTGCATAATTCAGGTCGATTGTATAGTCCTTTGCATACCTTTCAGCTTTGTGCGTCAGCAGTTCAGGTATAATTACTGCGTTCCAGCGTTTTTCTCCGATAACTACCGGCAGGACGTCTGTTTCGGGATACATCCTTGCCGCGCCGGGTAATGGGCGCATATAGGCAGTACTACCTTCCTCTAACATTTTCCGTGTCTCTTCCGGTACGGGAGCATCGGAAAGTGCGATACCTGCCCGGATGATCACCTGATTGAGTGCACACGCAGCTTGCTTCTCATGTGCTCCTGAAACGATGATGACGCAGTCCTGTTCTCCTGCATGCATGTGACTGCGAAGCATGGTAACTTCTTCTTCGGTCACACCATATGCGGGAAGCTCATCGGTGTGGAAAATACCGCCCACCCCGCATTTCTTGGCATAATCCGACATCTCACTACCGAGACGACGGCCCGGCTGGATCTCGCACCCAACAAGTCCTGCAAATCCTTTGAGGGTGATAGCTGAGATCCGTTTTGCTTTTTTAAGGACCGCTGATTTCGTTTCTTTGAACAGGCTGGTTACATCCTGTGACGCTGCATGGGCAACTGATGCATTCCGTTTCTTCAGTTCATCGCGAATGGCAAGAAGTGCCTGCTGTCGCTGGACCTCGCGCTTTACTACTTCTGCAATAAGGTCAAGTTCCTGCACTCCTTTGATCTCGACCCGTGCACCGCTTGCAATCGAGATATTCACATCCTGCCGGATCGTGCCAATCCCACGCTTGACCTTGCCGGTGGAACGCAGTACCATGCCGATATATTCGGCAACCTTCTGCACCTCTTCGGGAGTGTGCATACAGGGCGATGTAGTTATCTCGATGAGGGGAATACCGAGCCGGTCGAGCGAGAAGAGATCGTCTTTTACCCGCTGTGCTGCCTCCTCTTCAAGGCAGATCGTTTCGATCTCCCCGCCATTCGGAAGTGCTCCTTTGACCGCGACCAGTGCGGTACGCTGGAACCCGCTCGTGTTCGAGCCGTCTATGACGAGCTTGCGCATAACGTGAATCTGCGGGATCGGTGTCATACCGAACATCTTCCCAATCGTTAAACATACCGAGAGCGCTTCATCGTTTAACGGTGCCGGAGGTTCCTCATCGTTTTCGACAAGGCATGTCGTGTCGTACGTATAATAGAGGAACTTCCGGTCACGCTTCATCTCCTCTTTTGCTGCCCGGTCAATCTCGCCCATCTCGCTCTCGGTGGCACGCAGGTACCGGAAAAATTCCCCGCTGTGCTCGTTCACTTCGCGGAGTTTTGTGGGGCAGTGGCAGAACAGTTTTTCCTTCGTATCCAGCTGCTGATGGATCTCGATTCCGGCAACCAGTCCCAGCTTCTTATAATCCATGAGCGGACCTCCGGTTCAATTCACCTTTGAGATCTGCCTGCATCATCGCAGCCGCTTTTGTTGTGTCCTTGACATTTCCCAGCACCCACATCAGTTTCACGAGAGCTGCTTCAGGAAGCATGTCGCCCCCTTCAATGACTCCAGCGTTGAGGAGATCGCGCCCGGTATCGTATACCCGGTCACAGACCCGACCGTGCATGCACTGCGAGGTCATAACGACGAGCGTGCCTGCCTCGAATAGTTTTGTGATGGCGGGGATGAGCAGGGTGCTCACGTGTCCAAGGCCGGTACCCGAGAGCACGAGGCCCTTGTATCCTTCATATGTCCGGATCAGGTCAGGAGACATGCCCGGGTAGAACTGCAAGAGGGCACAGTGGGGTTCGAGATTATCGTGAAGAGCTAGTTTATGGCTACCGCGCCTGACTGCATCCGGTGCCAGGGTTACTGCACGGGACGGGTAAGCAACAGAGCCGATGGCTGGCAGCCCCACGCTCTGGAATGCGTCGCGGCGTGACGTATGCATCTTGCGCACCCGTGTGCCACGGTGAATTGCACAGGTATCATCGTTGGTGGTTGCGTGCATCACTACGGCAACTTCGCCAAGATCACTTGTTGCTGCTGCGGCTGCGCAGACGGCGTTCATTGCGTTATCGCTTGACGGGCGATCCGCTGAACGCTGCGAGCCGACAAAGACGATCGGGACTGGTGTATCGATCATGAAACTGATCGCGGCAGCACTGTATGCCATGGTATCGGTTCCGTGCGTGACGATGATCCCGGCAGCACCATTTTTAATCTCCGCGTATACGGCACGGGCAAGTTCCTGCCATATCGCAGGTGTCATATTCTCTGACAGGATTGCAGCGAGCGGGAGAGTGCGGTAATTGGCAATCTGTGCAAGCTCGGGGATAGCGGTCAGGATATCGCTCGCATCGAACTGGCTGCTGACGGAGCCGGTGCGGTAATCGATCCGGCTCGCAATGGTCCCGCCAGTTGAGATGATCGAAAGATCCGGCAGCCCCGCAGTCTTATTCACCA
>Ga0265296_1000721_pt1 | contig 45591 bp, 47 predicted proteins | sample MunlanPumphouse1_FD_189073 | JGI IMG/M metagenome (GOLD analysis project Ga0265296, IMG submission 189073) | Groundwater microbial communities from a municipal landfill in Southern Ontario, Canada - Pumphouse #1 | ecosystem: Environmental > Aquatic > Deep subsurface > Groundwater | place... | reverse complement strand
AATCAACGATATATGGGCCGATAACCGGCTGCCTGCGAAACTTAACGCCAAGCCCATCAGAACGAAGCGCCTGCCAGAGGGATTCTTCAGCTTCTGTAGAATTACTTCTTAACCTTCTGGCAACAGAGGTTAGCGCGTCTTTCACCTACCCCTCCCCTTACCCCTCCCGCAAGAGACTGTGCCAAATGGAAGGGTCATTGCCGCGAAAGCGGGAATCTCCGACGATGATTTTTAGATCCCCGATTAAAGCATTCGGGGATGACAAAATAGTCTCGTCGATGACGATTCCATGTGACCCAGTCTCGCAAGGGGAGGGGAATCTTTCATACTTCAATCCCCTGCCATGCTTATTCTTCATAAAACTTTTGACACTATCAAATTAGCCTAATTAGTTATTACTGAAAAACTCCTGTAGTTGCCCAATCCTTCGCTATCGCTTGAGGACAAGTTTATTGGGCCCGATAAATCGGGCAACTACAATACATGGCATGAACAAAGAGGTTTTTTTAGCGTTAACTAATTATATCGTTCATCGTAAAACTAAAAGCTAAAAACTGAAAACTAAAACTCAAAACTTTTTCTCTGTTTTAAAGTTTTTAACTTTACGCTTTAGTTTTGCGCTTTACGTTTTACGCTATCTTTAATTTCTACAGCCCGCTGGCATCCAGCACCAACGGAACCTTTCTATCCCAGCCGATAGGCATAATATGCATCCCCCGGCACATAGGTTTTAATTCTTTAATCAGGCGCGCGGCAATCTCAATTGACTTCACGCTCTTATCCTTGGCCTCTTCCATCTCTTTTATTAACTCCTCGGGGACGGATACTCCGGCGACATTCTTATTCATATATCTGGCCATGCCGGCGGACTTTAACAAAACAATCCCTGCCATCACCGGGGTTTTTAAGTGCTTAATTTTGCTTAAGAAATTCTCGAAAATCTTCAGGTCGTAAACTGCCTGGGTCTGGAAAAATTCTGCGCCTGCAGCGATCTTTTTCTCCATTTTCATAATCTGCGGCATAAGCGGGTCTGCCCCGGGATTAACCACTGCACCCATGCAGAATTTCGGCGGCTCTCCCTCTAATTTATTCCCGCTCATATCCAAGCCTTGCTGCAATTTTCCTGCTGCCTGCAGGAGCTGAACGGAATCTAAATCAAAGACAGGCTTTGCCTGAGGATGGTCGCCCATAGTAGTATGGTCTCCGGTTAAGAGCAAAACATTTTCAATCCCTAAGGCAGCGGCAGAAAGCAGGTCAGATTGCAAAGCCAGGCGGTTGCGGTCGCGGCAGGTCAACTGGAAGATTGGCTCAAAGCCTTTTTGCCGCAAAAGCGAACAGACCGCCAAAGAGCCCAGGCGCATCACCGAACTCTGTAAATCCGTAACATTAATCGCGTCCACCCTGCCACGGATAAGCTCGGCGTCTTCTAAAAGCTTAAGCGTTTGTATCCCTTTGGGCGGGCCGATCTCGGAGGTGACTAAGAATTTTCCCGCTGCTAATTTTTCTTTAAAATTCATCTTTTATTGGTATCCTCAACGCGCTTACTGCGCAAGCCGGTAGGGATAATCGACCTTACGCTGTCTAAAAGAATATAGCCTTGGTTATTGAAACTAGTTTTAAACAGCAAAAAAACCACCTCGCCGATCTTTGCCGTTCCGCCAATCCTGACACCCTCAACCCAGGCAGCATCATAATTACTTAATGAATAATAAACATCATAAACAACGCCTTTACTGGAAAAAACCAACGGCTGCTGGCCGCCCTGCTTAAAATCCGCTTCCTCATCTTGGGCAAAGCTATTTCCCGCGCAGAGCAACCCCAGACAAAGACAAAATAAAAATAATTTCATCTGCCGCCTCCTTTTGCCGCTTCCACTAAATTGCGCATTAGCATAGTAACAGTTAAAGGCCCGACGCCGCCAGGAACCGGGGTAATATAGGCAGCGCGCTCCTGGGCCCGGATAAATTCTACATCACCGACAATCTTGCCTTCTACCCGGTTGATCCCCACGTCAATCACCACAGCGCCATCTTTGACCCAATCGCCCTTAATCAGGTTGGCCTTGCCTACGGCAACAATGAGCACCTCGGCTCTGCGCACATGCTCCTCTAATTTACCTGCCTTGGAGGTGCCGATATGGCAGACTGTAACCGTGGAAAACTTTTCCAGTAATAATAAGGCTAAAGGCTTACCGACAATTTCGCTGTGGCCGACTATTACCACTTCCTTGCCGTATAAATCTATCGCGGTTTCTTTTAATAACTCCATTATTGCCGCCGGCGTGCAGGGCAATATTGCCGCTTTTCCAAAAAGTATCTTACCTATATTATCCGGGTGCATGCCCTCTACATCCTTCTCGGGAGAAATAAACTGGCTGGCTAATTTATAATCAATCTGCGCCGGCAGCGGCATTTGAATGATAATGCCGTTTACGCTATTATCGGAATTTAACTTGCGCACGAACTCAATCAGCGCGGCTTCGCTGGTATCCGCGGATAATTTATGCAGTTGGTAAACTATGCCTAGGTTTTCCGCTGCCTTGGCCTGGGATTTGACGTAGCTTTCTGCGCCCGGGTTATCCCCCACCTGAATACTGGCTAAGACAGGCTTATTTTTAAGCAACTGAATCTGTTGCTTAATCTGTTCTTTTATCCTCTCGGCAATTACCTTACCCTCTAATAATTTCGCCAACTTTTTCCTCCGTATCTTGTCTGATTTTTTTGATTAATTTCGCCTTCTTAACCAATTCCTTGCGGATATCTCTTGATAATTTTTTATCGCCTAAGCTTCTCAAATTTATTTCCACGTTAAAACAGGCGCTGGTAAAAGCGCTTTCCAAGAAAACCGCGGCTACGCCGACGTCGCTCGCCAGGTTGAGGTTGCCCTTCTTAACCAGCGGGGGGCAAAGCTTGATTGCCTCGCAACAAAGCCGCGCCAGCATAAAGGGAATATCCAAAGCATCCCTTAGATTTTTACTTTTGAAAGCCAACACATCCAAATCTACCAGATTCAGGAATTCTTCCCTAAGCTTCTCGGACTTTTCCAGAATTTGCCTTAATTCTAATTCATATGGCGCGTATTTGGGTTTTCCCAGGCTAAAATTTACCACCATGCTGATTAAGGCCGCGCCCATTGCGGCATTTAATGCCGCGGCTGAACCTCCGCCCGGGGCAGGCAGCTTGGCAGCCAAGTCATCTAAGTAATTTTTTAGTGAATTTTCCTTATACATATTTACGGCGTAAACCTTTCATCAAGCGTAAATGCGTCTTTGATTATTTCAAAGCCCATTAATTCATCTTCCTGCTTAACCACAACTACGTCAAACCTGCACTTTTCATTAAATAGGTTGTGCTCTTTGATATAGCTTAACGCGGCTTTAGAAATCTGGATTTGTTTAGTTTTCGAAACTGCTTCCTGCGGAACGCCAAAACAATCACTTCGCCGGGCTTTTACCTCGATAAAGCAATAAACATCTTTGTCCCTGGCGATAATATCCACTTCGCCTAATCTGGTCAAATAATTTCTTGCCAGGATTTTATAACCGCTTTGCTTTAAGAAAACACCTGCTATAGCTTCAGCGGTTTTACCGAAATTCAGGCTTTCTTTAGACACAGGAAAAACTCTTACGATGAATTTCCGAGGGGCCGATTTCTTTTAAAACCTGCCGGTGCTCTTTAGTCGGATAACCTTTGTGTTTCTTAAAATTATACTGCGGATAGGTTAAATCGTAAGCCTCCATGATCCGGTCACGGGTTACTTTAGCCAAAATTGAAGCGGAGGCGATTGATTTAGACTTGGTATCCCCTTTAACGATACTGGTATATTGATAAGGGATATCCAGCTTCATATTCCCGTCTACGATAATATGAATCCTGTTTTTCCCGAGTGCCAACTTATCGATTAAAGCAGAAATTGCCTGCTGCATGGCTAAACGGGTGGCAGCTAATATATTGAAGCGGTCAATTTCTTTCTCATCAATTATACCTATACCAAAAATAGCTCTGCTAGTAATCTCAAAGTACGCTTTTTCGCGCAAACCAGCAGTTAATTTTTTTGAATCATCAATACGGTTTTTGAAGCGGTAATTCGGAAGCGTTACTGCCGCAGCTACTACCGGCCCGGCCAGAGGGCCCCTGCCTGCCTCGTCAACCCCGATAATTAAATCAAAACCCTGCTTTTCTAGTTTACGCTCGTAATAAAACACAGTTTAACCATAAAAATATCCGGGCATATAGTCCATAGTTATATGTTTTATACCTTTACTATCGACTATTGACTAACTTGCTTCTCTTCCCTGCTCTCTATCTTAGTCGCGCGCTTTCCGACTTTTCCGCGTAGGTAATATAACTTTGCCCTTTTGACTTTCCCAGAACGCACCAGCTCAATACGATCGATAGCAGGCGAATACAAAGGAAATACGCGCTCAATGCCTTCGCCGTAGGAAACTTTCCTTACCGTAAAGGTCAGGCGAATGCCTGAACCATGCTTAGCAATTACCACACCCTCAAAAGGATGCAGGCGCACCTTATCCGGGCTTTCGGGAATCTTCACCAAAACCTTAACCATATCTCCTACATTAAACTTAGGCACCTCTTTCTTAGTGAACTCTGTTTCCAGCGCTTTCAACTTATCCATTTTAATTCTCCCTTCGGGTTTCAAACAACCTTCTTTAATAGATCCGGCCTTTTCTGCGAGGTGCGTTTTATTGACTCGATTCCGCGCCAGGCAGCAATTTTTTTATGGTCTCCACTAAGCAGCACTGCCGGAACAACCATCCCCCGGAAATCCGCGGGCCGGGTGTATTGCGGATATTCTAATAGATTACCTTCAAATGACTCAAAATTCAAGGAATTTTTATTGCCTAAGACTCCCGGCAGCAGGCGCACCAAGGCGTCAATTAAAACCATTGCCGGCAATTCCCCTCCGGTTAAAACATAATCTCCGATAGAGATTTCCTCATCTGCCAGATGCTGCCTTATGCGCTCATCCACCCCTTCGTAATGCCCGCAGATCAGAATCAGCTGCTTAATTTTGCAGAGTTTCTTTGCCATTGACTGGGTAAATTTTTTTCCTTGCGGGCTAAGCAAGATAACTTTTATCTTCCCGTTTTGTACTCTACGCTTTACGTTTTTCGCTTTACACTTTACACTTTCTACCGCCCTGAATATCGGCTCTGGCCCCATCACCATGCCTGATCCACCGCCAAATGGGCGATCGTCAACTTTACGGTGCTTATCAAGCGTGTAATCGCGCAAGTCATGAATACGGATTTTAACCTTACCCTTGTCCTGCGCGCGCCTGATGATCGATTCGTTTAACACCGGCTCGAACATCTTGGGGAAAATGGTGATAACGTCTATATACATAGGTTCATCAAGAAAATCGCCTTCGGCGATGAATTCTTGCGATTTTTCCCGACACAATCTTTAAAAAAAGAAGAATCGGGATCCCGACTTTTTTGTCGGGACAGTGGTTATGAATTTATACTTTCCTTTACCATGAAAAATACTGTTCGAGCGAGGCGCCGCAGGCTCCGAGTCGAGAACAAGGCGCCTTCTTCTCGACTCGCTCCCTTCTGCCGCTCGCTCGAAGAATATTTCTACTGATTAACTGCTACTATTATATTTAACTAGGAATTCTTTTTTAAACTCTCCGAACTTATCTCGGCTAATAGCCTGGCGAATATCCCGCATCAGCTGCAAAAAAAAATGCACATTATGCAGAGAAACCAAACGCAGGCCGAGAATCTCATCGGTATTAAATAAATGGCGCAGGTATGCCCGGCTAAAGCTCTTGCAGGCATAACAGCCGCAGCGAGAGTCAAGCGGCCGAAAGTCTTCAATGTAAGGGGCATTCCTGATGGTCAGCTTGCCTTCGCTGGTAAAAGCAGTGCCGTTCCTGCCGTAGCGGGTAGGGATGACGCAGTCAAACATATCTAACCCCTGCCCTACTGCTTCAAGGATATCTTCCGGCAGGCCTACCCCCATCAGATAATGCGGTTTATCCGCGGGCAATAAAGGTGCCAGCCAATTTACAATATTATACTGCAAAATCTTCGGCTCGCCAACCGAAACTCCGCCAATCGCTATACCGTCAAAATCCATCTCAATTATTTGCTGTATGCATTCCTTGCGTAAGTCCTCATAAGTAGACCCCTGCACGATCCCGAATAATAACTGTTTATCGCTATCCGCGATAGGCATACTATTGGCTGCGTGCTTTTTAGAGCGCCGCGCCCAATCCAGCGTCCTATGCATCGCTACTTCTGCATGGCCTTTGGCGCAGGGATAATGCACGCACTCATCCAGCGGCATGATAATATCCGAGCCTAATTCCCCTTGAATAGCAACCACGTCTTCCGGCGTAAAAAAATGTTTGCATCCGTCAATATGCGACTGAAATTCTACGCCGGTATCGTTAATTTTTCTTAACAGCGCTAAGCTGAAAATTTGGTAACCCCCGCTGTCGGTAAGTATTGGCCCGGGCCAGGACATAAAATTATGCAGGCCATTAGCCTTCTTAATCACCTCCATGCCCGGGCGCAGGAAAAGATGATAGGTATTTGAAAGGATAATTTCAGCTTTGCTTGTTTCTAATTCGGCGGGTGAAAGTGCCTTGACTGTGCCTTGAGTCCCCACTGGCATAAAAGCAGGCGTGTTAATTTCGCCGTGAGCAGTAACCAACTTTCCCAATCTCGCCTTACTAAACTTATCTTGATGAATCTTTCTGAACATTATAGGATTAACATCGCGTCGCCGTAACTGTAGAATCTGTATTTCTCTTTAATTGCTTCCTGATATGCCTGCTTAATTATTTTCTCTCCGCCAAAAGCGCAGGCAAGCATAAACAAAGTGGTGCGCGGCAGGTGAAAATTAGTCAGCAGGCAATCCGCCAGTTTAAATTTATACCCGGGGTAAATGAACAGGCTGGTCTCCCCCTCTTTGGCCCCGGAAGAAGCAAAGGTTTCCAGCGCCCGGAGGCTGGTGGTGCCCACGGCAACAATACGCGCAAACTTGTCTTTAGCAACTTTAATTTTATCTATCATGCCATCGGGAATGCAAAAATTCTCCGGCTCCATTTTGTGCGCGGTAATATCTTCAATTTTTACCGGCTTAAAAGTGCCGTAGCCGACTTGCAGAGTAAGGTAAGCTGTGCCTATGCCGCGGCTTTTTAGCTGCTCCAGTAATTGCGGGGTAAAATGCAATCCCGCTGTGGGAGAGGCAATCGCCCCGTCTTTAGCGGCATACACCGTCTGGTAATATACTACATCCAGTTCTTCCGGTTCTCTTTTAATATACGGCGGCAGGGGAATAACGCCCAAATTATAGACTGCTTCAGCATTATCAGCATAAAAAGTGATTTCATTCTTAGCGCTGACTATAGCGCTGATTTCTTCATTGTCAAAAAATATTTTTTCTCCGACTTTTGTCCTGCTAGGCTGAATTAAGCTGCGGAAAACCAAGCCTTGCTTGCGGCTGATTAACAATAACTCCACCCTGCCGCCGGTGCGTTTTTTTCCTTTTAAACGGCAGGTGACTACCTTAGTATCATTGAGCGCCAAGAGATCATTTTGATGGAGAAATTCTCCGATCTCCTTAAAAACAGAATGCCTGATCTTGCCTGTCTGGCGCTCTAAAACCAAAAGCCTGGCGCTATCGCGTTCTTTTAAAGGATACTGGGCAATAAGTTCCGCGGGTAATTGATAATCAAAATCTGATAGCTGCATATAAGCTTAACTCTTATCGATTAAGGTAATCTCGGCCTCAGGATAATAGAACCTTAGGATTTCCCGAAAAGTTTTACCGGATTTAGCCATAAAATACGCGCCCCACTGGCATAAGCCAACCCCGTGGCCCCAGCCAAAACCCTCAAATACGGCATCAGAGCCGTCAATACTAACTGTAAAATTGGTGCTGCGGATAAAATTCGCGCCTAAACAATTACGGAAATCCTTGGCAGATATTTTCCAAGGCTCTCGGCTAGAAATAATATTTAAATCAATAATCCTGCCGGAGGCATCTAGCCCAGCGATGCCGATACTCTCTATTTTCCCCGGCTTATATCCTACTTTTGCCAGTTGCGCCTGCATTTCATCTAAGGCCAAAACATAGTGCCAGCTAAAATGAGGAGAATACTTGCAAAAATCACAGGCTACTCCTTTTAAAGGCGGAATATCAATATTCCAGATCAAAGAAGCATCTTCGGTGTGGCCGGCGCAGGTAGCGTGGTAAAAAGCAGGAAGAATCTTGCCCTGATAAGTTAACACTAAACCCTTTGTTTCGTCAACCGCTCTATTAATACGGTAGCGCTCGGCAGCTATGCCGCTGTAAAGCTGGGAATAGGTGTCACTGGTCAGGTCAAAATCTTTAAATTTGTTTTCCTGCATCTTATAAAGCGCGAAACTGCGAAAAGCGATTACTCCCACCTTCAGGGCCTCCGACGGCCAGTAATGCGAAATTTCCCGCACGGAAATTCCCTTTATGTAATCTTCTAAGCCGATATGGTTAATCGCGGTTAAGGCCAAACCGCGCTTTACCAGCTCGATATCGCCGCGGAATACCCTGCCGTTAATACTGGCCTGATCAATACTGTGAGTTTTAAGCAAAATTTTATCCGCGTAAAAAGCCTCGCCGGCCAAGAAAATTTTATCTTTATTGGTAGTAACGGTGGTCTTTAAAGAGCTTCCCCGGGATAAAACTTTTTTACTAGCCGGGTCGATAATTTCATAGGAGCCCTTGATTTTCAGGTTTAAGGTTGATGCCTCCTGAATTACAACTACCCGGACAACTTGTTCTAATTGAGCAAGGCCAGTAGAGCACAGAGAACAGAGTACAGAGAACAGAAAAGCAAACTGTATAATCCGACTGATCAATGCCTTACCTATTTCCTGCATCGCTCTATCTCCGATGAGCAGACAATTTATCGAATCCTTTGGATTCGATAAATTGTAGCTCGCGTTACTCTAGTCCAATGCGTCTGCGAATTGGACCCTTGACATTTTCCTGTAGATTAAGCCGAGAGAAATGTCAAGGATCAAATTCAGCCTAAGACTTATGTTCGCTTCGCTCCGTAAGTCTTGGCTTCATTTGAATAAATGCAGCCGCAGTATTTCTGGCAATAAATGCCCTGCGCTTTGGCCTGTTCATGGGCAATTCTAAAGCCGGGACGAAAATCCGCAAAATAGAACTCCACACCCTCTGTTTTGGCAGTCTCGCTGCCTATTCTTTTTAAGCTTTCCTGGTCCTGATAAGGACTGACTAATAATGTCGTAGAAAAAGTGTTAAAACCTCCTGCCTTTGCCAATGCCGCGGTTTTCTTCAGCCGCAAACCCCAGCAGATAGCGCATCTCTGCGGCAAGGCTTCTTTTTGGTTTACTGCTTGAAAGAACTCTTTAGGCGCATATTCCGGTGAAGTCATTTCTACTTTCGCTATTCCAGCGTAATCCTCAACCGCCTTTCGCCGCAACTTGTATTCACCAAAAGGGTGAATATTAGGATTATAAAACAATCCCGCCACCTCAATCCCCTTGCGCCTTAATTCCTCCAAAGGGTAAATCAAGCACGGCGCACAGCAAGTGTGGAGTAGTAGTTTCATAGCTAAATTTTGTAATAGGACATATGCCCTAACGCCTCTTAAGCTGGATTTTTGAAAATCTAATTATTGGATAGCCCCACGGCCCTATTTTCTGAAACTAAAATTACTGCTTGACAAGTACCTTTCTATGGTATATATTTTTATTGGTGAGTAAGTCCTCATTCGTGGGGTACCGGAATGGCGCCTCGTAAATAGCGGATGAGGCTTTACCATTTCTAGGGGAACAAAGGATTTTCCTCAACAATTTTCTTCCTTATTATTTCATAGTAAGACCCGTCCTGATACTCATACTTCCTAAAAATAGCCCAACTGATAAAATCCACCGCCTGTAAAGCTTTATCCTCAAAAGGCGTCTTGATCTCAATGTGCAAGCTAACCTTTGCTTGATTCCTCGGGCTGTGCCTGTCCCTGACAGCGTCTTGCTCGGTATTTTTTGGGTCCTGTCTTGGTTTGTTCCTCGCGGGGACGCTTGGAATCAAACCAAGTCACCCAAAAAATCCGAGACAGCGCGCTCAAAATATCCTTCACAAACCAAGCCCCATCGCCACCCGCCAACGTTTTAGTGGCGGGCGCTCTCAAATCGTCCAGACTAATTTTAAGCTTCCGAGATAGACTGAAATATTTGTTTTCTAACCTACTACAGCGTAAAGAATTATCTAAACTGCGGCCTCTCCCTGTTTAGTGGACAGATTGTTAAGATAGCAGCGCTTCTTTTTCGGAAGCAAAAGAGCTCAATTTTATTTTTCTCTTCCGGAAGCCTTCTTTAGTTCCTCAAGTAAATCAGGAGGAACTTTACCCCCTAATGTCTCTACCTTATGCACATCTTCCCATGCTCTGTCATAGTCTCCTTTGTGATAATAAGCCAACCATCGGTTTTGATAGGCTCTGGTGAATTCAGGGTTTATTTTTATAGCTATGGTATAGTCTGATATAGCTTGGTCGAAGTTATGCTTTATAGCATAGGTCATTCCACGGCATCTGTATGCTTCTGCATCATTGGCATTAATGCTTATAGCTTTAGTAAACTCCGCGTTTGCATCGTCAACTTTGCTTGGGTCCGCAACACTCTACCTTATGTATTCCATACCTTTTTCAATAACTTCTTTTGCAGTCTCCTGAGCATAGATATTGCCCAAGACCAAGAATATTACCAGTAAAACCAGAACACCTATCTTATTTTTCTTCTCCATGTTCTTTTTCCTCCTTCCCTAGGATACTAATGCTAGTTTTTCATAATCAAAAGAGAATCCGTAAGACGCTCTACTCACCCGCCGACGGCACAAAAAGATATAAAACAAATCCCGCGCAGGCGGTTATGCAAAATATTATTCGCTTATGATGACCTAATGAGAAAAACAAAACTTACACTACATTTTTTATTATTTTACGACTTGTAGTGTAAACTTTTTAGACCTCTTATCTATCTATCCTAATACAACAATTACCGAAACTAATCCCGCGCTGGCGGATGAACTTTACAACTTCGTGATTTGCCCTATATGTTTAGTCTTGACAAAACCATATTCTATGGTATAGTTATTATAGGAAGTGGGTAAGTCCTGCGTAAGGCGTGTCACCTTGAGGTGGCATAAGCTATCTGTAAGATAGCCGCTCGCAGGGGCCGCTTCCGTTTTTATTTTGGCCACATAACCTCGCTAATAATCCTGCCTCGCAGACAATCATAAAGAGCGAAATCCTTAAATTCATACTTACGGAAAATACTGCCCGAAATAAAATCAACTGCCTGGATGCACCTGTCCTTTTGGGAATCGGCATGGATAATACTGAGCTTTCTCGCTGCCTGCCCCGCTGAAAATAACTTCATACCCAGATAAAAATTGAAATCCTCAATCTGAATCTTTCCGACCTTAACCTTATCTACCGTCATTATTAGCTCTTCGCCGGCGTCAACAGAGCTGAGGATTTTATCAAATAATAAGCCGGTAACATAATTATAAATTTTATCTTTCTTGTCGTGCAATTTAGAAACTATTTTAGCCTTATTCAGACAGAAGGTAAATACCTGAATTTCCTGTAGGGCTAATTTCTGGATAACCTTCTTCCGAAAGGCATTGGGAGAATTATTAAACTTTATCTCCGGAATTTTCTTATATTTCTTCTGCAGTGCGCTTTCCTTAAGGTGTTTTATGCAATTAGAAATCCTCTTCGGTTCCCTGGTAAGCAGAACGCTGACAATAAAATGCCTAGAAGTCCCTCGCTTACTGAAATTAAATCCCAAATCTCCTGACTCATCCAGAAAAATATAAGCCATTTAGGTATTTACGGCAAGCAAATCCCGTGCTGGCGGGAATGAATCTGGCCGATTTGCGAGCGAATGTCGATTTTACCCTCGCAATGCTCGGAGCCGCCAAAGGCCTTCTCGTGTTCGGCGGCTGCGGGTGACAAGGCAGGTTCCTCGCAGCCCGCGAGTATGATACCCCTAGAAAAATAAGCTTACACTACATTTTTTGTTATTTTACCTCTTGTAGTGTAAACTTGAGCCTGTCTATGTCTGCCTTAAGCAAAGGCAATTCTGTTTCTGCGCCTTCTAGCGCCCTAAAAATCGTTTTTTGCCATTTTCCGGGTAAAGATTGGAATATTTTCCGCATCTCTTTCTTATCTACAATCGCAGACGTATAAATTGCCTGCTGTAAGTCTTTTAATCTTTTCTCTACCTTTTTCCTCCGCGAGGCGATGATTAACTTATGAAGGCAGAAACGCACAGGCGCGGGAACTTTTATCTTAATACGCCTATCGGTAATTATCCAAGGCTTATCCAAAAGAAAGCCGACATGCCTTAAGGGAACCGCATTAATCCCGAGATTCTTAATCTTAACCGCCCTATCACTGCCAGCGCCTTTCTCGGCCGTTAAGAACTCTATCTTTAGTTCCGCGTTCCATAGGTATAAAGAACCATCGCTGTTAAAATCTGTTTTAAAACCCAACTTCTCCAATTGCTTTAGGAAACCTGAATGCCTTTTTCCGTGAAAAGGGCTGGGAATTAAAAAATCAACGTCCGGGGTGCTGAGGGGAAATTTCTCTACTCCAAGGTGTTCCTGATACAATTTAAAACACCAGCTGCCGATAAGCTCAACGCCTTCCTCAAAGAGGTTATTATCGGCAAAAACTTTTAAAATTTTCCTAATTGGATACGCCACGTCTCCTGCCTTCAGACCTTTTGATTATCTTTAAAGACTCAATCACTTTTTTTAGTTCTTCTTTTAAAGCCCTACGCTCTTTTATCTGCTCAATGATTGATTCCGGCTTAACTTTCCCCAGATAATCCTGAATAATACCCTTATCCCTGCGGTACTGCAGATAATAATACTTCTTGCCGGATATCTCCCTTTCTTTGACGCTCCCCCTAGGAAGCTTAAGCAGGCTCTTCTCTATTTTTTTCTTTACGCCCAGGTAATATCCCTTGCTTTCCGATAATATTCCTTGTAATACCCTCATCCTCTGATTCTCCTTTTACACTACATTATATCATAAAAATAAAATTGTAGTGTAAAATTTTATAGCCGCTTTATTAAACATCACACCCCGGCTGCGGGTGACAAAGCGGGTTTCCGAGCAACGCGATAATTTTTTGGGTGGCTTGGTTTGATTCCGAGCGGGGCGTTTTGCAGGCTAAAGCGGTCATGGTCCCTTGACATTTGCAAAGCAAATGTCAAGGGGAGCGAGGCCTAAACCAGAGCGAAGCCCCGCCACGCTGGGGCGGGGCGAGCGTCCCCGCGAGGAACAAACCAAACAGCCTGTCCGCCAGTCTTTATGGCGGAGACTCAAAAAATCCTGCAACAATTTAGCTCTAGAAAAGTTGCTTCTGGTCTTCTGAGCTATGCTTGATGCCGAAGTGTTCGAAGGCTTGCTTAGTGGCCAGGCGGCCGCGCGAGGTGCGTAATAAATAACCTGCCTTGAGTAAATACGGCTCAACCGTATCAGCAATGGTGTCTGTTTCTTCGTTTAAGCTGGCAGCCAGCGACTCCACCCCCACCGGGCCTCCGCCGTAAGAATTAAGGATAATTTTCAAGACCTTGCGGTCTAAATCATCAAGGCCTGCCTTGTCGATTCCCAGCTCCTCTAAAGTCTTTTTGGCGGTTTCTAAATCCACCTTAGCGATTTTCAAAACCTGCGCGTAATCTCGAATCCTGCGCAGGAGCCGGTTGGCGATACGCGGGGTGCCGCGGGCGCGCCTGCCGATTTCAAAAGCCGCTTCTTCGTCGATATCAACGCTCAACGCCTGGGCGGAAGTTTTAATAATCCTGGCTAATTCGTCATATTTATAAAAATCCAGGTTATAAAAAATACCGAACCTGCCGCGTAAGGGCGCTGCCAGCAAACCAGTGCGGGTAGTCGCCCCCACCAGGGTAAAAGGCTTTAAATTGAATTTAATCGTTTTAGCGTAGGGGCCTTTATCGATCACAAAATCGATCTGGAAACTCTCCATTGCCGGATAGAGGAATTCCTCCACCACCTTGGAAAGCCGGTGGATCTCATCGATAAAAAGGATATCGCCTAATTCTAAATTGGTAAGTATTCCGATTAAGTCTCCGGCGCGCTCAATTGCCGGGCCGGAAGTAGCGGTGATCTTTGCGCCCATCTCATGGGCGATGATGTGCGACAGGGAAGTTTTGCCTAAACCCGGAGGCCCGCTTAAAAGCACGTGCTCCAGCGGCTCTTTCCTCTGCTTTGCCGCCTGAATGGAAATCTTCAAGTTGTCGGTAATTTCTTTATGGCCGACAAATTCGCTTAATTTCTTTGGCCGCAAAGAAATGCTTAAGACTATGTCCTCTTCGGATTCTTTAGTTTGAGTTAAAACACCTATACCCTTAATCAGCGGCTGCCTGTCCTGGTCTTTCATAGGGAATGATATTATCTTTATTCCTGATAATCTGGATATCCCGGAAAAGCTCATTCTGGCAGGCGACAATCTCTTTTATCCGGATTAATTCCAGTATCGCCAGGAAGATGACGATGATCTCTAATTTATTTTTTGCCTTGGTGAATAATTCCGAAACACTCAAAGACGGGCTGACCAAAAGCCGGTGCAGGATCTCATGGGTTTTTTCTTCGATGGTAAACTCATCCTTGATTACTTCATAGAATAATTCTTTGGGGATATCTTTTAAGGCCGCGCTAAAGGCATTGATCAGATCAAAGATGCTGGCCTCAAAATAGGTGCCTTTTTCGCCGGGTGAATCATTTTGTATCTCAACTTTGGGCCGCTTAAAAACTTCCTGCTGGCTGGTCTCCCTTTGCCGCAGGCCTTCGGCAATCTCTTTAAATTTCTCGTATTCCAACAGGCGCCGGACCAATTCCGCGCGCGGGTCTTCAGGCTCTTCTTCCGCGATACAAACTTCCGCCGGCAGCAGCATCTTAGACTTAATCTGCATCAAGGTAGCTGCCATAACCATGAACTCGCCGGCGATATTCGGATCCAACAATTTCATCAGGTTGATGTATTCCAAGTATTGCTCGGTGACTTTTGCAATAGGAATATCGTAAATATTCAGGTGGTCTTTTTTCACCAGGTAGAGCAATAAATCCAGCGGCCCTTCAAATATCTCTAGTTTAATTTTGTATGGCATACCTGCTTCCCTACTCTAAAGGATTACTTCGTCGCTTCGCTCCTCGCAATGACACATCTAGTAAAACGCTTCCGAAACTTAAACTACTACAGCTTAATCAGCTTCCTTACCTCTGCCATAGTCTCGGCGGCAAAGGAGCTGGCTTTCTTGCGGCCGGCTTCTAAAATATCCAACAAACCGGATTTGTCTTTCAATAGCTTTGCTTTTCTTTCCTGAATCGGCTCTAATAATTGAACAATCAATCCGGCCAGTTGCTTTTTACACTCGGTGCAGCCGATTTTTGACTCAGGGCAAAGCCGGGAGATTTCTTTCTCTTTCTCCGGCGCGAATACCGAGTAATAATTACGCACATTGCATTTATCCGGATGCCCGGGGTCAGTAAGTTTGATCCTAGTGGGGTCAGTAAACATGCTCTGGATTTTCTTAATAACGGCCTCAGGCTTTTCGGAAAGCGCGATATAGTTATCATAACTCTTGCTCATCTTTCGGCCGTCAAGGCCGGGCAGGCGCTTAGTAACCGTAAGCAGCGCTTTGGGATCTTTAAAGAATTCTTGCTTGAAAATATTGTTGAATTTTCTGGCGATCTGACGGGTTAACTCCAAATGGGGAAGCTGATCTTCTCCAACCGGCACTGCCTCTGCCTGATAAAGCAGGATATCTGCCGCCTGTAAAACCGGATACCCCAAAAACCCGTAAGTGCTTAAATTGCGGTTAGTGATCTCGCGCAGCTGCTCTTTATAAGTTGGGCAGCGTTCCAACAGGCCCAGCGGAGTAATCACCGAAAACACCATATGCAACTCTAGGTGCTCTTTTACCTGCGACTGGATAAAAATCGTGGATTTCTCCGGAGAAATCCCGCATGCCAGCCAATCGGCGGCATTATCAATAATGTTCTCTTTCAAATTAGCGCTGTCTTCATACTCTGACATCAGCGCGTGCCAGTCAGCAGACATGAAAAAACACTCATACTCATCCTGCAGCTTAACCCAGTTTTCCAAAGCCCCGGCTAAATGCCCCAAATGCAGCTTTCCCGTCGGCCTCATCCCGCTTAGTATACGCTTTTTCATATGTTTATTAAGCTATTTAGTTACCGCTGAAAAACCCTTTTGTCCATACCATATATTGTAGTTGCCCGATTTATCGGGCCCAATAAATTGGGCAACTACAGGGGTTTTTCAGTAGTAACTATTTAACTTCAACCTAAAGGCTGAATTCCTGAAACTTGCCCATCCCCTACAACTTCCTAGCTATTGACTCAATTTCGTATGCCTCAATGACGTCGCCTTCAACGTACTGGGTAAAACCGGCCAGGCTCATGCCGCACTCAAAACCTTCCTGCACCTCGCGCACATCATCCTTAAAACGCTTTAAAGCAGAAAGCTTGCCCTCAAAAATAATCTCGCCGTTTCTGACTAAATTAATTAACGCGCTGCGGTTAAATTTCCCCTTGGTGACAAAACAGCCTGCTACTATTCCTGAGTGAGAAAGGTTGAAGACTTTTCTGATCTCGGCTTTGCCTAAGAAAACTTTTTTCAACCTGGGAGCAAGCATCCCTTCCACAGCTAACTTTATATCATTGGCTAATTCATAAATAATATTATAGTTGCGAAAGTCAATCCCTTCTTTGGCAATCATTTCTTTGGCTAAGGTATCAGCGGAAACATTAAATCCAACGATTAAAGCATCAGAGGCAACTGCCAATACCACATCCGAAGTATTGATACTGCCTACCCCGCCGTGAATAACCTCTACTTTAATTTCTGATACGTTGAGTTTATCCAACGTATCCTTGATCGCCCCCAAAGAACCCTGCGTATCGGCCTTTAAAATCAGCTTTAAATCCTTGATTTTTCCCGCTTCAATCTGGGCGTGCAAATCCTCCAGGCTGACTCTCTTGATACTTTTGATTTGCTTCTCTAAATCTTTTTCCATGCGCGCCTGGGCAAGCTCTTTAGCCTGCTTCTCATCGGCAATCGCCAGGAATTGCTCCCCTGCTTCCGGGACATCGGAAATCCCCAGCACCTCAACCGGGACAGCAAAGGCAGCGCTGGTAACTGCCAGCCCACGGTCATTAAACATCGCCCTGACCTTGCCGTAATAATTTCCCACGACGATGTTTTCATTCAAATGCAGGGTGCCGTTTTGTACCAACAAGGTAGCCACAGGCCCTCTGCCTTTAGCCATTTTTGCTTCGATTACTATCCCGCGCGCTAAGCGCTTGGGGTTACATTTCAGCTCCAGCATCTGCGCCTCAAGCAAAATCATTTCCAGCAAATTATCTATGCCTTGGCCGGTCTTGGCTGAAACCGGGGCAGTAATAGTTTTTCCTCCCCAGTCCTCGGCTAATAAATCATGCTCGCCAAGTTGTTTTTTTACCCGGTCAAGGTCTGCCTGCGGCTTGTCGATTTTATTCACTGCCACGATAATCGGCACGCCTGCTGCCCGGGCATGGTCAATGGCTTCCTCGGTCTGCGGCATAATCCCGTCATCGGCGGCCACCACCAAGACTACAATATCGGTAACCTTTGCCCCACGGCTGCGCATCGCTGTAAATGCTTCGTGGCCGGGAGTATCCAAAAAAGTAATCTCTCCTGCGGGAAGTAACACCCGGTAAGCGCCGATATGCTGTGTAATGCCGCCGTGCTCGGATTCGGCAACCTTGGTTTTCCTGATAGCATCCAGAAGCGAAGTTTTACCATGATCAACATGGCCCATAAAAGTAACAATCGGCGGGCGCGGCACTAAGTCCTGCGCCAGGTCTTTTTCTTCATGTAGGCGTAAAATTAATTCTTCAGCATCAGGGGCCTTTTTAATTTTATATTTATATTTTTCGCAAATTTTAGCCGCTGCTGCCTCCGGCAGCGGATGGTTGATCCCCGCCATCGTTCCTGAATCCATCAGGTATTTAATCAACACAGATGGCTTTTCCTGCAGCTTCACTGCTAAATCCTTAAGCGTAATCGGCAGCTCCAATTCAATTTCTTTTAATTCCGGGGCTGGCGCAACTGGCTGGGCAGTGACTGGAACCGGTTCCTGCTTGGGAGGCTGCGCTTTAGGAAGCGGAATTTCTTTCTTGGTTTCTTGCGCAGGAGCTGCCTGTTCTTTTATTACCGGAACTACCGGCTTAGCTACGGGCGGCTGGGCTTTCGGCGGAATAATCTTCGGCACAGCAATTTTCTCAACCGGCTTTTCGCTTACCGCTGGGGGCGCGATTACAACAGGATGAATCTTTTCTCTGATTCTTGCAACAGGCTTATGTTTGGCAGCGGTAATCTTTTTTGGCTTGGCAACAACTTTAACCACGGCCTTTTTCGCTGCCTTCCTAGCTGCAGCCGGCTTAGCAGACGGTTTTTTGATTTTCTTCTCTTTTTCTTTTTGCTTTGTTATTTTAACCTTTTTTTCTTTTACCATATTAGATTACCCTCATTGCTGTAAAAAACAGTGTCATTGCGAGCCCCGAAGGGGCGAAGCAATCTATTAAAAGTTTGCTTCGTCGCTTCGCTCCTCGCAATGACACATCTTAGGAATCATATATGCCCTACTTAGCCTTCTGGGCCTGAGCGATTAAATTTTTTGCCTTCTTTTCCGCGATACCCTTGATTTGCGTTAAATCTTCGATTTTTGCCTTCAGTAGATCTTCCATCGATTTTATGCCTGCCTGCCTTAAAGCATCTAGTGTCTTTTCGCCCACGCCGGATAAACCCTCCATAGCCAATTCCTTAATTTTCTTTTTCTTTGCCGGCTTTGCTTTTACTTCCCCGGCAGCTTTTTCTTTTAGCGGCTCTTTTGGCTTTGCCGCCTCGCTTTTTTGCTCCTCTTCCTTCTGGGCCGCTTCTTTAGTGCGGATATCCAGCTCCCAGCCGATCAGACGGGAAGCCAGGCGCACATTCTGGCCGTGTTTTCCGATAGCCAACGATAGCTGATCATTCGCCACGATAACCATCGCCTTCTGGTTTTCTTTATCCAGTTTAATCTCCGAGACCTCAGCCGGCGAAAGCGCGGCTTTAATATATTCCTTGGCGTCATCGCTGAAGCGCACAATATCAATCCGCTCGCCTTGCAGCTCGTTAACGATATTGCGCACGCGATTACCCCGCATGCCCACGCAGGCGCCTACCGAATCCACCTTTTCGTTTTTCGAACTGACGGCGATTTTAGTTCGTTCGCCGGCTAAACGGGAAATCGATTTTATCTCCACGATGCCTTCGTAGATCTCCGGGACCTCTAATTCAAAAAGTTTTTTCACCAGGTTCGGATGGGCGCGCGACAAAATAATCTGCGGGCCCTTGGTATCCTTCTTTACCTCTGAAATGAAAGCGCGGATACGCTGCCCCTGTTTAAACTCTTCCCGCGGAGACTGCTCGCGCTTCAAGAGTATCCCTTCGGCCTTGCCTAAAAGGTCAACGACGATATTGCCTTTTTCGAAACGGTAAACCGTGCCGCTGGCAATTTCCCCCATCCGGTTTTGAAATTCGTTAAAAATCACGTCTTTTTCTGCCTCGCGCATCTTCTGAATAATTACCTGCCGGGCAGTGGAAGCGGCGATGCGGCCGAAATCTATGGAAGTAACTTCTTCGTTATTACGCAAAACCCGAATATTGCCGTTTGCCGGATTAAGCGTAATCTTTAATTCCTCTTCGGGCTTGACGTCGATTACTTTTCTCACCGCGCTTAAGAGCGCGCTTTCAATCGCGCTGACTAAAATTTCCTTCTTTATCCCGCGCTCTCTCTCAATCTGTTCAATAATTGCCATTAGCTCATTACCCATTTTTATCTCCTGACTGAATTACCTGCTTGCCTTTGTGGATTTTTAATAATGGAATACTGATTTCCCGCGCGCCCAGATTAATATATACGCAAGATTCATCTACCTTCACGATTTTACCGGAGTATTCCATTTTCCCTTCATGGGAAACTTTTAAAAAGATCTGCGCCTGCCTGTTTTTGCAGCGCAAAAAATCGTTTATTTGCTTTAGCGGGCGGTCTAGGCCCGGAGAGGATACTTCCAGGATATATCTTTCCTCTAAAATATTTTTCTCATCCAGCAGATTCCCGATTTCCCTGTTCAGATGAAAACATTCATCCATGGTTATTCCGCCTTCCGGCTTATCAGCAAGAACCCTTAAAACCAGCCCTGCTGCTTCAAAGCGATAAATAAGCTCTACAAAATCTAGATCTTTTTCTTTCAGGTAATCTGCGATGATTACTTTTAATTCCGCTTCCAGGGTTTCTTTATCCATTGTTTTCTGTATAACTAACTCATTATTAGTGTCATTGCGAGGAGGTGTTTAGCCAGACGAAGCAATCTTTTTTTAAGAATTAAAAGATTGCTTCGCTCACTTCGTTCGCTCGCAATGACACTAACTTAGATAACAATATAATTACTTAAATAGTTAACGCTGAAAAACTCCTGTAGTTGCCCAATTTATTGGGCCCGATAAATCGGGCAACTACAATATATGGTATGAACAGGGGGGGGTTTCAGTAGTAACTAAATAGTATCCCTGTAATTTTTGATTACTGACATAATCTCTGGCCCGGGTTTGATAATTTTTTCCCCGCTGCGGCGGATTTTTAATTCCAACATGCCCTCTTTCAGCGCGTTCCTGCCGATAATTACTTGCAAAGGAACACCTATTAGGTCAGCATCCTTGAATTTCACCCCCGAGCGCTCATCGCGGTCATCGAGAAGCACATCTATTCCGCCGCTTCCTAAATCCCGGTAAACGCCTTCAGCTAATTCCGAAATCTTAGGGTCGTTGATATCTAAAGGCAAAACCACTACCTTATAAGGAGCTGCCTGCCAGGGCCAGACGATCCCGTCTAAGTCATTATTCTGCTCGATAATAGCGGAAATTAAACGCGATACCCCGATGCCGTAACAGCCCATAATCATCGGCCGTAATTTTCCCTCCGCATCAAGGAAATTCGCCCCTAAAATTTCGCTGTATTTAGTGCCTAATTTAAAAATATGCCCTACTTCAATAGCATTGATTTTCTGCAAGTCTTGTTTGCATTGCAGGCAATTCTTGAGGCCTTCTGAAAAGGCTAAAGAACGCGAGCACTTGGCGCAAAACAGAACCACATCTTCCCCGTCTTTTGCCGGAGCCATAAATTCATGAGAAACCTTCCCTCCCATCACCCCCGGATCTGCCTCGGTAATCAAAAAATTCAGGCCGCATCTTGCGAATATCCTTTTATAAGCCTCGTACATCGCCTGATAATTTTTCTCCAAACCTGCTTGGTCCCGGTCAAAACTATAGGCGTCTTTCATGATGAATTCGCAAGCACGCACTAAGCCAAAGCGCGGCCGGATTTCATCGCGGAATTTAGCCTGTATCTGGTATAAAACCAAAGGCAGCTGTTTATAGCTGGAAACCTGATTTTTTACCAGGTCGGTAATTACTTCCTCGTGAGTGGGGCCTAAACAAACCTTTCTTCCTTTGCGGTCAATAAACCTGATCATTACTTCGCCGATATCTTTGTCCCGGCCGCTTTTCAACCAGAGCTCCAGCGGCTGTAAAGCCGGCAGCAGCAATTCAGCTGCATCGCAGGCATGCATTTCTTCGCGTATAATCTGCTGGATATTATTCAGCACGCGCAAGCCCAAAGGCAGGTAAGAATACGCCCCTGCCATGAGCATACGCGCTAATCCCGCGCGTAGAAGCAGCTGGTGGCTGATTGATTCTGCTTCTTGCGGTGTTTCTCTAAGTGTAGGGATAAGAGTCTTTGACCAGCGCATTTTTAATCCTTATCGAAAATACTCTGGGGCAGCTCAATGCCCAGTTTTTTTAAAGCCGGATAAAATTTCGGGATTACCCCGCTTGCCTTCCAGCGGCCGCAAACATTTCCGTTATGGTCAATTCTATCGGCCTCATAAACAAAGATATCTTCTATTACCGCCTGGCCGTCTTTTAAGCCGTTAACCTGGCTGATGTGAGTAACCTTCCGGGAACCATCGGGAAACTGTTCCTGCTGCACAATTAAATCTATGGCAGCGGCAATATGCCGGTGGATTGCCTCCAGGCTGATCGCCACCCCGGAAGTCAAAACCATAGTCTCAAGGCGATAAATCACCTCCTGCGGTGAATCCGCGTGCAGGACTACCAACGACCCTTTATGCCCGGAGCAGATCGCCTGGAGCATCTCCAGCGCCTCCGCGCCCCTGATTTCGCCTAAGATTATCCTGTCCGGGCGCATGCGCAGGCAATTCCTAAAAAGCTGCCGGATGGTGATTTCTCCCTTGCCCTCGATATTTGCCTGCCTGGCTTCCAACCTTACCACGTGATCCTGGCTAAGATGCAGCTCCGCGGTATCTTCAATAGTCACTACCCGTTCATCTTCCTTGATATACCAGGAGAACACATTGAGTGAAGTTGTCTTCCCGGAACCGCTAGCTCCGGAAAATATTATATTCACTCTCGCCCTAATACAAGTAATAAGGAAATCCCCCATACGCTTATCTATGGTTCCCAGCTTAATTAGGTCTTCCGCCGTGTTGATATCTTTGAGGAATTTACGCAAGGTAACCACCTGCCCGTTTAAGGCTATTGGCGGTATAACGATATTGGCCCGCGAGCCATCCGGCAGAGAAACCTCGGTAAAAGGAGTTAACTCATCCACCCGGTGGCGCGTAGGGGCAAGCAGTTTATAAATCAGGTAATTCAGATGGTTCTCGTCTTCGAAAACAACGTCAGTCAGCTGTTTCTTGCCTTGTTTTTCGATGTAAACTTTTTTTGCGCCGTTTATCATAATCTCGGTTACCTGCGGGTCGCGCATAAAATGCTCTATTGGCCCGAAACCCATGAATTCATCCATCAACTCCCCTGTAATCACCTCTTTATCGCTTTCCATAAGCCCCATGCCTTCGCGGGAATTCAGGTTATTTGTAACCCGCAAAATTACTATCCTTAATTCTTTTTCATCAACGGCCTCTTTGCTAAAAATGCGGCCGCCATGCTCGGAAATTACTTTCTGCCTGATGCGGTTTTTTAATTCTTTAAACATTTGCCTGCCCCCATTTGTTTTAACAGCGTATCGGCGCACTTGGCCAAAGAAACTTTCTTCAATGCCTTGCCGGCCTTAAATAGCATTCCGTCATACTTTCCGAAGGCTACGCCTAAATCCGCTTCCCTTGCCTCTCCCGGGCCGTTAACCACACAGCCCATTACTGCCACCTTCAAAGCCTTAGCTGAGGGTTTAAAACTAGAAACTAGCAGCTTAGCTTCTAAATCCCTGACAACCTTTATCAAATCCACCTCGCAGCGCCCACAGGTAGGGCAGCTGATAATCTCCGGGCCGAAATGCCTTAAATTTATTGCTTGCAGGATTGCCTTAGCTGCCGCTACCTCCTCTTGAGGCTTATCGGTCAGGGAAATCCTTAAGGTATCTCCGATGCCTTCGGATAACAAAATGCCGCAGGCAATGCTGGACTTTATTAATCCCTGCTTAGGCAGTCCGGTAGCAGTTACGCCTAAATGCAGAGGGTAGTCACAAGACTTAGCTATTCCGCGATAAGCCTCAACGGTATCCAGCACGGTTGATGCCTTCAGAGAAATCACAATATCGCGAAACTTGAATCCTTCCAGGATTTTTATATAATCCAAAACGCTTTTAACCATGGCCTTGGCCTGCGGCTTACCAGCCCCATTACCCCGCAATGACCCTGAATTTACCCCGACCCTAATCGGTATGCGCGCTGACTTTGCCGCGCTTACCACCTCCCGGAGATGATTTTTCTTGTAAATATTTCCCGGATTCAGGCGAATTTTATCCGCTCCGTTATCTATTGCCGCTACGGCTAAACGCCAGTCAAAATGAATATCCGCGACAATAGGCAGCAAAACTTCTTTCTTAATAGTTTTAAGCGCCTTGCAATCAGCAATATCTTTTATTGCCAGGCGCACGATTTCGCAGCCGCAAGCTTCCAATTCCTTAATCTGGCGGATTACTCTTTGCGCTTGCGCCGTCTTAACTTTAGCCATCGACTGAATGGCTACAGGATTTTCCCCGCCTATATAAAGGCCGGCGATTTTTATGACTTTGGTTTTACGCCTAATTATGCGCATTTATCTGTCAAAAAGTTTAGCGATCCTTTCCCCGAAAAACCTTAAAACATCATTATAGGTAACCAATACCACAAAAAATATCAGCAGGCTCATGCCTAACCGGGTTAACACCGCGTCCACCTTGGCACTCAAAGCCTTGCCCCTGATTTTTTCTAGCAGCAGGAAAAACATATGCCCCCCGTCTAAAACCGGAAAAGGCAAGATATTAAAAAGCCCTAAACTGATGCTTAGAATGGCAAAGAGATGCAGAACTGCGGTCATCCCGGCTGAAACCGCGCGGGAGGTAATCACGTAAATACCCAGTAACCCGGTAACCGAATTTTTTATAGAAAGTTCTCCGCTGAGCATCATCCATAAACCCTTGTAAGTAAGCAGGGTGAGATTCCAGGTCTCCCCTAACCCTAAGAAGAATGCAGCGAATAACCCGTGGCGCACCCGTATAAACTTAGGGCCGATACCAATCAAGCCGATTTTATGTTTTGCACCGGTGGCGTCGGAAAGCTCTTCTTCTTTTACAGGGACGCTTATTACTTCTTCCTTTCCACCCCTTAAGAAAGAGAGCGAAACTTTTTCCCCGCTTTTCTTGGCCTGAATCGCCCGCACAATTTCCACCCAGCTGGAAATATTCTTGCCGTCAACTGCCGTAATTTCATCTTCCAGCCGTAAACCGGAGGCCTCAGCCGTAGAATTATCAACAAAGCCGCCAATTTTATTAGTCAGCGTAGGATAACCGGTAAAAAATATTAGCCAGAAAAATAGAAACCCCGCGGCATAATTCAAAAGCGGGCCGAAAAAAATAATCTTAAACCGCTCAAAAATACTTTTGGAAAAATACTCATCCGGCTTGCCGGTATATTCCTGCATATCGTCACCGGCCAGCTTCACAAACCCCCCTAAAGGTATAGCGCTTAAGATATATTCCGTATCCCGGACTTTCCTGCTGAATAATTTCGGGCCGAAGCCCAAAGAAAACTTCTCCACCCTTACTCCCACTTTCCTGGCCATGATAAAATGCCCGAATTCATGCGCCACGATTAAAACGCTTAAAATTAGCACCGTGACCAAAATTTCCATGATGCGCGTAGGCGCGGGCTGCGCCTGACGTGCGCTGCCCTGGGCGCAAACAGGTGCAACCGCCAGTAAAATTACCGCTAAAGCAAAAAAAGCTATTTCTAAATTTTTCCTTTTAATTCTGAATAACCGCATACGCCTCTTTTCTTGCCCAGCCATCCGCCGCTAAAATATCATTCAGCGCCGGATGAGCAATACTTTTATGCCTATCCATGACCTTTTCAATAACCTCAGGAATCAAAGAAAAATCCAATTGCTTGTTCAAAAAGGCTCCCACGCAAACTTCGTTAGCGGCATTCATTACTGCCGGCATAGTGCCAAGCTCGCTTGCCGCACGGTAGGCCAGGCCCAAACAAGGAAATTTTTTAAAATCCGGCGGCTGAAAATTCAGGGCTTTTAGCTTGTAAAAATCCACTCCGGGGGAAAGTTCAGGCAGCCTCTCCGGATAAGTCAAGGCGTATTGTATTGGAATGCGCATATCCGTAGCAGATAACTGCGCCAGGACCACTCCATCAATGAATTCCACCATCGAATGAATAATGGCCTGCGGATGAATCAACACTTTGATTTTTTCCACGGAGGCCCCGAACAAAAATATCGCCTCTAAAACTTCTAGCCCCTTATTCATCAGGTTAGCCGAATCCACGCTGATTTTTCTTCCCATTTTCCAACGCGGATGATTCAAAACCTTTGCTATCGAAACGTTTTTTAAAGCCGAGCCCCTTGTTTTAAGAAACGGCCCTCCGGAAGCTGTCAGATAAATCTTCCGCAGCTGGGAGCGCTTTTGTCCGGCTAGGCACTGCCAAATAGCTGATTGCTCACTGTCCACGGGAATAATCTGAGCTTTTTTCTTTTGCGCCTCAAGCATTACCAGGGCTCCGGCCATAACCAGGGCTTCTTTATTGGCTAAAGCAATCTGCCTGCCGGCGGCAATCGCCGCTAAAAGCGGCCTTAGCGCCGCCGAACCGCTAATGGCAAGCAAAACCTGGTCAATTTTTTCCTGCCGCAGCAGGCTTAATAAGCCGCCTTCGCCTTGAAAAATTTTTGAATTCTTACCTAACTGCGATTTCAATTTTTTTGCTGCCGCCGGCTCACTCACACAGGCATAATCAGGGCGAAACTCTTTTAGCTGGCCTTTTAGCGTAGCAATATCGCTTCCTGTAGTCAAAGCGACAACGCGGAATTTATCCGGATAATTACGCACCACCCTCAGCGCATTCCTGCCGATTGAACCGGTCGAGCCAAGTATGGCGATTCTCTTAATCTTACTGAAACAGCTATTCATTATTGTCCAAATTAGTGTCATTGCGAGCCCCGAAGGGGCGAAGCAATCCTGTTTTTAAGATTGCTTCGGTCGCTTCGCTCCCTCGCAATGACACCAAGGGTGTACTTATTTTAATATCGCGCTCATTAAGAAATAAAACACCGGAGCGGTGAATAAAACGCTGTCAACAGCGTCAAGTGACCCCCCCATCCCGGGAAATATGCCGCTGGAATCTTTCACCTGGCAGTCGCGTTTCATCAGCGATTCGGACAAATCTCCGGCCTGCCCCAAGACCCCGAAACAAATTCCTAGCAATACCAGCTGCGGGTAATTGAAGGGAAGAAAATTCTTACAGATCAGCGCCCCGAAAACACTAAAGAGTAATCCTCCGACAGCCCCTTCCACGGATTTTTTCGGGCTAATGCGGGACATAAATGGAGTCTTACCAAAACGCACCCCGACTAAAAATGCCCCGATATCCCCCAGCTTAGTCACCAGAAGCACTGCCGCCAACAAGCCCACTCCTCCGGGAAGCTGCCTGATTTTGATTAAAAAGCTGAAAAACCAGGAAACATAGAGTATGCCAAATAAGGTAGTGGAGACATCCACTACCACACCGGAACTGTTGCGGCGGCCCAACTGCATTAGAATTAAGAATAAAAGTGCCATGACAATAAATAGCAGCTCCCAGCTCTTGGTCGGCTCGAAACGGAAGATTATCGATAGCGGAATAATTGCCCCGATGCCGATGCCGAAATATTTATAGAGCCGGATTCCTTTATTTTCTACCATGGTAAAAAACTCATACAGCCCGCTAAGGATAAAAAACATCACTACCAGGTTAAAAAACCAGTTAATAAACATGGTAGCAATAATCACCAGAATCAATAAAATAGCGCTAGAGATCCTTTTAATTAACACTTATATGCCTCCAAATCTGCGCTCTCTTTTTTGAAAGGCCTCGACGGCATCCTCAAAATCCCGGCTTTTGAAATCCGGCCAGTATTTCTTGGGAAAATAAAGCTCGGCGTAAGAAAGCTGCCAGAGCAGAAAATTACTGACGCGCATCTCGCCGCTTGTGCGGATTAAAAGATCAGGGTCAGGAAGCCCTGCAGTATAAAGATAACGGCTGAAAACCTCAGGGCTAAAATCCTCTAAACTGGCCTTGCCGGATAAGACATCTCGGGCAAAATTCTGCGCTGCCTCTGTAATCTCCTGCCGGGAGCCGTAATTCAAAGCCAGAACCAGGACTAAACCGGAATTATCCTTAGTTTTGGCTTCTGCCTCGCGGATTTTTTTAATGATACTTTTAGGCAGCGGCTCATCGCGGCCGATTACCCTGAAACGAATATTATTTTTATCCAGCTCTTTAACCTCTTTTTCCAAAAAATTATCCAGGTAGCGTATTAAAACGCCGATTTCCTTTTTCGGCCGGCTCCAGTTTTCGGATGAGAAAGCAAAAAAAGTCACTACCCCTACCCCTAAGCGCACTGCCGCTTTTATGATCTCTTTTACTCTTTTGGTGCCTTCGCGGTGGCCGATTACGCGCGGCAGGCCGCGCTGTTTAGCCCAGCGGCCGTTGCCGTCCATGATTATGGCGATGTGCTTGGGAATGTTGCGGGCGTCTAACATATACTCTTATTACTGATGCAGGCTATAATCAATATCCGGGAAGATATTGTCCTTATATTCGATATCCGTTAACCATTGATTATCCACCGCGTTAGCCTTTATTTCATCGTATAAGCGGTTAAACCTTAAGAGGTGGTCTTTAGTGCGGCGCACCGCGTAGCTGGTATGCGTGCCGGTGCCCATGATAAAAGCCCAGTCAGAGCTCTGCGCCAAAAGCAACTCTCTAAGCGCCTGATTGAGCGCGCGTTTTAAAATGCCGTTTGTGCCGTTGTTGCTTTTGGCTAATTCCGTCATTCGCGCGGAAGCAGTATGCAGGTGGCGGTAAATCCAGTCATTCTGCCCCTGCAGCCACATTTCACTATAACCTTTCCAGCCCCAGCTGGACATCGAAGGAGTGATTACCTGATTGCGCGGATTCTCGGCTAAATATTCCGAAGGCGTCACCATGCGTATCTGGTCCTGGTCAAAAGCGATTTTTCTAAAAATGAAATCCAGCCACTGCGGGCCTTCATACCACCAGTGCCCGAAGAGCTCCGCGTCATAAGGCGAAACAATCAACGGCTTTTTGCGCATAAGATCATGCAGGTATTCCACCTGCTTCTGGCGGTTAAAGATAAAATTCCCCGCGTGCTCCGCTGCCTTTTCCCTTGCCCATTGCGGAGAATACGGTTCTTTGTGATTAGCGGTTCCGGTAATACGGTAATATTTAATCCCGGTATTAATCCTTACTCCGTCAGGATGGATATACGGCCGGATGTAATTGTACTCTAAGTCAAAACCGATATCGCGGTAAAACTCGCGGTAATTGTAATCGCCCGGATACCCTTCAATAGACGACCAGACCTGCTTGGAAGATTCCAGGTCCCTGGCAAAACAGGCAACCCCTGTACCCTTACAGTATACCGGGGCAAAAACCCCGTATTTCGGCCGCGGGGTGCCGTGTAAGACTCCGTGCGCGTCGCTTAAAAAATACTGCAGGCCGGCTTCTTTTAAAATCTCGTCGTGACCGGGATAAAAACCGCACTCCGGAAGCCAGATCCCCCTTGGCTTCCTGCCAAAAGTCTTTTCGTAATGGGCTACCGCGACTTTTACCTGCGCGCGAATCGACTCCCGGCAGACATCCATCAAAGGAAAATATCCGTGAGTTGCGGCACAAGTAATAATCTCCAGCTTTCCGGCGTCCTGTAGGGCGCGGAATGCATTTACTAAATTACGCTGCAGGCGGTTAAACGTATCGCGGGCAAGAGTAAACTGCTCAAGGTACATCCTAGCTAAGCTGTTAAATTGCCCTTGCCAGGCAGTGCGTTCAATTTCTTTATGCGCCAGCTCTATCAGCCTGTTAATATGTAATAAATACCGCTCTTGCAAAAGAGGGTCACTGAGCATCGAAATCAGCGTCGGGCTTAAAGTCATGGTAAGGCGGAAATTGACGTTTTCCTCGGCCAGCTTTTCCAAAACCCAGATTAAGGGGACATAGGTCTCGGTGATTGCCTCGTAAAGCCAGTCTTCCTCCAAAAAATCCTCGTGTTCCGGGTGGCGCACGTAAGGAAGATGGCCGTGCAAAACTATTGCTAAATAACCTTTATGCACTTAACCTCACTTGGTTTCTCTGGTTATAATTGGTGTTATATTGCGTTCGTCCTGATTATCCGCTGAGCGCGCCTTTATCGGGACAACCTGTTTTCCCTCGGGCAGAGAAAAGCGCAAAGTAAAAGTCCCATCCTTGCGCAAATTAACCGGCTTATCCTGCACCGTAACTAAAGCGCCCGGATCAGTGGCGCCGTAGACAATTAACTCGCAATCCACTTTCAACCAAAAATCTTTTTCTTGGGAAACTTTTTTTATTGGGCTAGCCATTGAGGCAACTCCGCCGGAACTAATTACCTGGGAAAAAATCTGCCAGTTCTTGCCCGCGGCTGAGCTTCTGCCTAAACCAAAACCCATGCCGTAAAGCCGGGCAAACATATCCTCGGGAATCATCCACTCTTCGTCAGTAATCCACGACGGCCCCTCAAACGGGGTATGCGCTGTGTTTGAGCGCAGAATAGTGACAAACCTGCCCGAAACCAGCAATAAACCTAAATCTACGCACCATGACCTGCCCGGCCCGTTGGTATCAATATACCAGTTATTAGCGCTTTCGTTAATCTCGATATCAAAAAACCTATTGGCGTTGTTGCCGTTAAAATCAATGGCAGTGACATCGTAGGCACGCAATACTCTTTTAGCCCGGTGAAATTCTCCGCCTAAAGATTTTTTTAGATTTTCCCAAGTGGAACCTTTCACCTCCCAATAAGTATACAACCAACGGTAGTCACGCACCAGCAAAGCCATCTGATCCTGGCCGTATTCAGAAGGAAGCTCCTGCGGCATAAAGCGGCCGCCCTGGCGCAGGTGTTGCGGATTCGAAAACTTCGCCTGTTCGATCACTGTTTCCCGCAGCCCGGGAATATTCTTAGGCGCCTCCTTAGCACAGAAGGATTGCGCATTATGGCGTACGGTATTTTTTTTCCGCATGAGTTTTTTAAATTTATCTTTTATCCTGCGCAATATCTTCATCTTGGCTCTCCTCCTCTTAAAAAAAAGGGGGATAAATTATCCCCTTCTAAAGAACTTTAAAACCTTAGTTCTTTTCTACTGCCTTTTATTTCATTGATTTACCCAGCAGGCTTAAGCTGCTTTTCCTGGACTAGTGAGTTTTTTAATTCTTCCTCAAGAGCCTCTTTTAGCTTAACCACCTTCTGCAGCTCATCTTTTAAACTCTGGCTGACTAACTGCTCTTGCACTAAAGCCTTTTTGGCAACCGCATGCGCGGCCTTTTCTTCTTCCAAATCTTTTTCCCTTAGTTTTAGCTTTTCCGAGTAAACCGATTGCTCCTGAGAGGACTTATTCAACTTATCCTCAGCATCCAACTTATTAAGCATCTCTCTGCGCCAGGCGGCTTTCTGCTGGCTGGAGCTATTACAGGAACCGATTAATCCGACTAAGAAAATTACGTTCAGTATAGCGGAAATCACAATTAACCTGGTTTTAAACGCTTCTTCCATAAAATCCCCCGAAATTACGTAGTTGCCCGATTTATCGGGCCCAATAAACTTGTCCTGAGCGATAGCGAAGGATTGGGCAACTACAGGAGTTTTTCAGCAATAATTATTTAAGGTTTTCCTTGGGCTCTTCTAAACCGGCTTCTTCTGATTCCTCAAAAAGCTCTTCTCTTACCGCGGGAACCTTGCTTTTAAGCTCCTTCTTTAGCGCTATTGTGTCAGATTGCCCTTCCTTGACCTTAGTCAGCTCAGGTAAAATTACTATTTCCACTCTGCGATTCTGCTGACGGCCTTCCTTATCGTCATTGGAAGCGACCGGCCGGAATTCTCCGTAACCGATAGCCGATAGCCGCGCGGGGGAAATCTTTTTTTCGTTTACCAGATAATGCAAGACGCTTAATGCCCGGGCAGTAGATAATTCCCAGTTTGACTTCCAAGTTGAATGGCGAATCGGCTCATTATCGGTATGGCCTTCGATGCCGACGTTGAGGTTCGGAACGTTCTTCTGCAGCACACCGGCTACTTTATTCAAAAGCGGCTGGGCCTCTTTGCGGATCTTTGCCTTGCCGGAATCAAACAAAAGGTCGCCGACTACAGTAATCACCAGCCCCTTTTCCTGCATCTCTAAACCAACCTGTTTATCGCTGATTTCTTGGGATAATTTATCTTCCAGTAAACTCTTAATTTTACTTAACTCATCCAGCTGCGTGGAAAGTTCCTCGATTTTATCCACGTCGGAGCGCCTGCCGGCCTGAAAGATAATCGTGCAACCGGCCAAAGCAAAAACAAACATTATAATTAATCCGCTTTTAAAAAATTCGTTTTTCATTTTTCCTCCTTGCACAGAAAGTGCACACCGGCCAATCCGATAAGGCCGGGTGCTAGCCCCTAAGGGCGCACCCGCCAATCATTTATGGCGGGATGCTACTATTAGCGCGGGGTGTTAATAAAATTTAATATAACACAGTCAGAGCCCTTCGTCAAGTAAAAATCGTCTCTTCCCTTGCCGAGCCTACTGAAATAATACTCACTTTTACCCGCAGTAGGTCTTCTAATCTATTAATGTAAGACCTGGCGCTAGAATGTAACTGGTTATAAGACTTGGGCTTGTTTAATCTTTGCGGCCATCCGGGAAGTTTTTTATACACCGGTTTTGCCGCGTTTAACACCTCCCAGTCATGGGGAAATTCCTTAAATTGCTTACCTTTATATTGATAGGCTGTGCAGACCTGGATGGATTTCAAACCATCCAAAACATCCATTTTCATAATTGCCAGCTCTGAAATCCCGTTTAACAAAACCGCTTCCTTGGCCATTACCGCGTCAAACCAGCCGCACCTGCGCGGCCTGCCGGTAGTAGCGCCGAATTCATTGCCTTTTTGGCGCAGGTATCTGGAAAAATCCGGGGCAAATTCCGTAGTAAAGGGCCCCTCACCGACCCTAGTGGTGTAGGCCTTGGCTACTCCGATGACTAAATCAATCTTCCGCGGCGAAACCCCGGTGCCCACGCAGGCGCCCCCGGCGGTAGCGGAAGACGAAGTAACAAACGGATATGTCCCGAAATCAATATCCAGAAACGTGCCTTGCGCGCCTTCAAAAAGAATGTCTTTTTTATGGTCGATAGCCTGATTTAATAAAAGTGCGGTGTTACAGATATAGGGCGCGAAAATTTTTCCGTAATTTAAATATTCTTGATAAATCGCGGAAAATTTGAATTCCGGCTGACAATAAACTTTTTTGAAAATTTCATTTTTTTCCGCCAGGTTGTCCTTTAATTTATCGCGCAAAACCCGCGGATTAACCAAGTCAATCATGCGAATGCCGCAGCGGGAGATCTTATCCGCGTAGCATGGCCCAATACCCCGTCCGGTAGTGCCGATTTTATGCGCTCTTTTGGTCTCCCGCAGCTGGTCTAAAATCCTGTGGTAAGGCATAATCACATGCGCCAGCGAAGAAATTTTCAGGCGGCGGTTAATCTTGATTCCGTATTTTTCTAAATCCCGGATTTCCTGCAGCATCACCTTGGGATCAACCACAACACCGTTGCCAATACAGCAAATCTTGCCTTTATGCAGGATGCCAGAGGGAATAAGATGAAAAATATATTCTTTATTCCCTGTCACTACGGTGTGGCCGGCGTTGTTGCCGCCCTGATAGCGCACAATATAGTCCACTTTCGCGGAAAGAATATCAATTATCTTTCCCTTGCCTTCATCGCCCCACTGCGTTCCGACTAATATTGTATTCATACACTTTGCGACGCTACGGCGTCATCGTAAAGATCTTGCGCGCGATATCCGGAAACCTGGCGATAAACTTCAACTCTTCGTCCACCAGCGGCTTCTGATTATGCACGTTGGCGTATCGGACCAATTCCAAAATACGGGTCGCTTCTTCGTCATCATGAAAGGCGACTTCTAATTTTTCATAGACGTTACGGAAACCCTTAATCCCGGAATATTCACCGGCGGTGATCTTCCTGCCTGTCTCGATAATTTCCGGCTCCCCGCGGCCTAATTCCTCAAAATCATAGAGTTCATAGTTGCGCCGGTCTTTTAAGGCTCCGTCGGCGTGTATGCCGGATTCGTGGGCAAAGGCATTCGCCCCCACTCCCGGCTGATTAATAGGAATCGGCACGCCAAAAGCATAAGAGGCATATTTGCAGATCTTCCAGGCAGTTTTTAAGTCCACCTTCTCGTCTAGATGATACCCCTGCATGCCGCTGCCAAACTTAACCGCCAGTATTACGGAAACTAAATCCGCGTTGCCGGCGCGTTCGCCCATACCATTGACGCAGGTATTGATATAGGCGTCCTGCCCGCAGTCTAACGCTGCCCTTGCCCCGGCGATAGAATTAGCCACCACCATGCCTAAATCATTATGACAGTGCACCTCAATGGGAATTTGCACTGATTTCGCCAGGTTTTTTATCCTTTCGTAAATCGTAAAAGGCGTATCAAAACCTAAAGTATCACAGTAGCGGATACGGTCTGCCCCGGCCTTTTTGGCCGCCAGCGAAAATTCGATTAAGTAATCCATGCGCGTGCGCGAGGCGTCTTCCGCGTTGACTCCGACTGATAAGGCCCCGGACTTGCGCGCCTCCCTGACTGCCTCAACCATTTCTTTAATCACCGACTCATGGTCAAGCTTGCCCTTAAATTTATGCACGATCATCTGGTCAGAAGTAGAAATAGAAAGGTTCAAGTGTTTTAAATGCGGCACTAGCTTAAGTGCGTTTTTGACGTCTTCTTTGGTAGCGCGCAGCCATCCGCCTAATCGAATAGAATTAAGCCCGCCTTTTTTGGCCAGCTCTAAATTGCCGTTTAGATAATTAGTTTCATGGCGCGTAAGGGGAAAACCAAACTCTGACTGAAACACCCCCATTTCGCCGAGATAAAAGTTAATCATCGTCTTCTGCAGCTTGGAAAGGCAAATACGCGAGGTCTGCACCCCGTCGCGGTTAGTGACATCAATTAGGAAAATTTTATTTTGTCTGCTCATATTTATCTCTCCTTAGGCCCTGATTACCTTAGCTTCCAGGATATTTTCTATTTTCTTGATTTCCTCCAGCACCCCGGAACTAATCTGGCTGTCTACATTCAAAACGCTGATCGCTTTTCCTCCGGGCTTATCGCGGCCAAAGGTCATTGCCGCGATATTAATCCCCTGCTTGCCCATCAGCGACCCTAAATTACCGATAATCCCGGGCAAATCCCAATTCTGGATAAAAATCATCTCGCCTGCCGGGGAGATTTCCACGTAATACTCGTCGATTTTCACAATCCGCGGCTGTTTATTTGCCGAAAGAGTCCCCGCCACAACGCGAGTTTCTTTATCAGTTTTTATCGACAGTTGAATTAAGGTAACAAATTCTTTATCCTCGGAGGACTTTGACTCTTTAATCTTAATTCCTCTTTGCTTAGCCAGCGAAATCGCGTTAATAAAATTCACTGTTTCCTTTAAAATCGGAGAAAGCATCCCTTTGGCAATCGCCATGGTCAGGGAAGTCAAGTTATGCTTGGTAATCTCTCCGCTATAATTAATGCTTAACTCCTGAAACCTGCCCTCGATTAATTGCCCGCTAAAAACTCCCAATTTCTCGCAGAGATTTATATAAGGCTCTAAGGTTTTATAAGCCTCGGCTTCTAAGCAGGGGTAATTAGCGGCATTGCGGATGCCGCGCCCTAAGAGCGCGTCGCGCACAATCTCCGCTACCTCCACCGCCACATTTACCTGCGCTTCTTCCGTCGATGCGCCTAAATGCGGGGTAACCACTACATTATCCAATTTGAGCAGTTCGCTATCCGGTGAAATCGGCTCTTTTTCAAAAACATCCATTGCCGCCGCGGCAACCTTGCCGGCTTTAATCGCATTTGCCAAGGCTATTTCATCAATTATCCCGCCGCGCGCGCAATTAATCAGGCGCACGCCTTTTTTCATCAGCGCTATTTCCTTATCGGAAATCATATGTTTGGTTTCTTCGGTTAAAGGGGTATGCACGGTGATATAATCCGAACGCGCGAATAATTCTTTTAATTCCACTACCTCTATGCCTAAGCCTTCCGCCACTTCCTTTGACAAAAACGGGTCATAGGCTAATATCTTCATCCCGAAAGACAAGGCCCGCTTAGCCACCTCTAGGCCAATGCGCCCTAAACCGACAATCCCTAAAGCCTTGCCGTAAAGCTCAACCCCCATAAACTTGGAACGCTTCCACTCTCCCTTTTTCGTCGAAGCGGCAGCCTGCGGAATATTGCGCGATAAAGCCAAAATCATGCTCATGGTATGCTCGGCAGTAGAAATCGTGTTTCCCGCCGGAGTATTCATCACAATAACCCCTTTTTGCGTAGCTGCCTCTAAGTCCACGTTATCTAATCCTACGCCGGCGCGGCCGATCACCCGTAATTTTGCCCCGGCGTAAATTACATCTTTAGTAACTTTTGTAGCGCTGCGCACAATCAGGGCTTGGTAATCTTGAATTATATTTTTAAGTTCTTCGGGCTTTAATTCGGTCTTGACGTCAACCTGAAATTCTTTTTCCGCATTTAAAATTTTTAAGCCTTCCTCTGACAACTGATCGCTAACTAGTATTTTAATCATCACAAGCCTCCAATTACCTCAAGAATATTTCCTGCGCTGCCTTTAGCCCGGCGCCTAGTTCAAATTTATAACCCATTTGACGGAGCACTTTTTCCAAACACGATATTCCAACGATAATGTCGAATTCCTCGATAAAGCCCATGTGCGCAATGCGGAAGACCTTGCCTTTTAATTCCGCCTGGCCTCCGGCAATAGTCACGCCGTAAGTATCGCGCATGGTTTTGACTAATTTCTCGCCGTCAATGCCGGCAGGGGCCTTCACCGCGGTGACTACATCAGAGCCGGCAGTAGGGGCAAATAATTCCAGCCCCAGCGCAATCATAGCAGCGCGGGTGGCATCCGCCATAAGCTTGTGCCGCTTAAAAATATTTTCCAGGCCGTCCTGGCGCATCATCTTCAGCGCCTCGCTTAAGGCGATCACTAAAGTAATCGCCGGAGTAAAAGGCGTATCAGTGCTATCTAGGGCCTTTTTCGCCGCTTTTAAATCAAAATAATATTTCGGGCATTTGGCAGCGTTGATTTTTTCCCAGGCCTTAATGCTTGTGGAAATAAATGCCAGCCCCGGTGGGAGCATCAGGCCTTTCTGCGAGCCGGAAACACAGACATCCACGCCCCAGGCATCGGTTTTTAAGTCAACTGCCCCTAAGCCGCTGATGGCATCAACTACTAAAACTGCATCTGTCTCTTTAACTATTTTTCCGATAGCTTCGATATCGGTAGCCACGCCAGTGGAAGTTTCGCAGAGAGTAGTAAATACAGCCTTGGGCTTGAGCTTGGAGCTTGGAGCTTGGAGCTTGGAGCGAATTTCCTGCGGGTCAACTGCCTTGCCCCATTCTACCTTGATTACCTCAGGGGTAATACCATAGGCAGAACAAAGCTCAATCCAGCGCTCGCCGAATTTTCCGCCTTCAACACAGATAGCGCTATCGCCGGGTGAAAGTAAGTTCACTACTGCCGCTTCCATTGCCCCGGTGCCGGATGAGGTTAAAATAAAGACATCTCCAGTAGTCTGAAAAATAAATTCCAGGCCTTCGTTAACTTCTTTTAATACTGCTTGAAACTGCGGGGTGCGGTGATGAATAATCGGCCGAGCTTGAGCCTCAGCAACCTGCGGTGGAATTGGCGTCGGGCCCGGTGTGAGTAAATAGTTCTTACGCATAATTCAAGCCTCCTACATTTGTGTAATGTGTAATATTGGTGTAAAGTTTTATTGTGTAATGCAAAAACAAAAAAACGTTTTTCCTTTACACATCTTTTGCATTACACTAGCTTTACACATTACACCTTACACTTTACACAGTTCTTATTTCTTTTTCACTGGAATAAGCACTTCGTCGATTATGCCGTAATCCTTGGCTTCGTCAGCGGACATAAAATAATCGCGGTCAGTGTCTTTCTGCACCTTTTCCAGGGACTGGCCGGTATGCTGGCTGATCATTTCATTAATCCTGTCGCGCATCTTCAAAATTTCTTTTGCCTGCCGGGCAATATCTTCCGCCGCTCCCTGCACACCACCCCAGGGCTGATGAATCATGATCCGGGAATTCGGCAGGGCAAAGCGTTTGCCGCGGCTTCCCGCGGCTAAAAGCACTGCTCCCATGCTTGAAGCCTGGCCCACGCAATAAGTCGACACGTCGCATTTGACAAACTGAATGGTATCATAAATGGCAAGCCCCGCGGTAACCGAACCTCCGGGGCTGTTGACATAGATACAGATTTCCTTGGTTACATCCTCCATCTGCAGAAACAACAACTGCGCAATAATGATATTTGCCACATAGTCGTCGATGGGTGTGCCGATAAAAATAATCCGGTCTTTGAGTAAACGCGAGTAAATATCATACGCCCGTTCGTATCCGCGCGCAGTCTGCTCGATAACCATGGGCACTAAAGTCTGATTTTTAAAATCCATTTTCCACCTCCGTTAAATTCGGTTATTAGGAGATCAGGTAATTAGTTACTACTGAAAAACCCCTCTGTCCATACCGTATATTGTAGTTGCCCGATTTATCGGGCCTAAATAAATTGGGCAACTACAGGAGTTTTTCAGCGTTAACTAATTAGGATTTGGAAATTAGGATATTTGGGTATTGGGTTGCAATTTGTCTTAATCCTGATATCCTGATAACCTAATCTCCGCTTCTAAGCCGCCTCAACCCACTCTGCTTCCCTCAACAACAATTCCATCACCTTACGCGGCATATGATCATCTATGGCAATATTTTCTTGTTTTGCGATTTCCGCCAGAACCAGATAAACCCTGACCTGATTTTTTGCTTGAGGCTCTAAACTTTTAAGAATTTCTTTCTCTTGCTCCTGAATCTTTTCCCGCGGCATGCCTTTTAAGGCAAGGTCTATTTTTGCCTGGCGCAATAGATCCTGCAGCTGCCGGTCAACTAAAGATTGCGGCAGCTTAAAATCCAGGCCATTCATCAAAGTATCTATAATCTCATTTTCGATTCTCTGGCGCTGCTGATTCTCTTTATTAAGAAAAATTTGCCGCTCTAATGCCTTCTCTAACTCTGCCAGGTTCGGATAACCCAGGCCCCTGGCAAAACCATCGTCTAAATTATCCAGCTTATGGGATTCTTTTAGCGCATCTAAATTACGTTTTACTTCGTCAGCAGCGGCGCTTACCGGATGAAAATTTACTTTTATCCCTTTATAATCCTTTACTTGAATCTCGGGACTCACCTCAACCGTAGCTTTAAAAGAAAGCCGGGCCCTGTCTAACTGGACATCGTTGATCTGCGGCAGTTCCACCACGTCGAGCTTTTCCTGGGCAATTGCCTGGTTATAAACATCCGGCACCAGCTCCTTTAAAACCTGCTCGTGGGCATGGCCGGAAAAATTCTTTTCTAAAATATCCCGCGGGGCACGCCCCGGGCGGAAACCCGGCACCTTTGCCTCCTGGGCAATGCGCTTGAAAACATCTTCAAATTTATTCTTTACCGCCTCGCCGGTAAGCTCAATACTTAACTCTCGTTTAGTGCCGTCGATTTTCTTGGTTTCGATTTTCATGCAATCCTCGTCGTTGTACCTATGTTTTTTTACATACGGAACTTCTCCCCCAGATAAATCTGCCGCGCCTGGGGGTCATTGATTAGCTCATCTGCCGAGCCGGAAATCAAAATCCTGCCTTCGGCAATCAGATAGGCGCGGTCAGTGATGGAAAGCGTTTCCCGCACATTATGGTCAGTGAGCAATATCCCTAAACCTTTTTCTTTCAGCTCTTTGATAATTTCTTGCGCCTCGTTGACTACAATCGGATCAATGCCGGAAAACGGCTCATCCAATAAAATAAAAGAAGGATTAGTCACCAAAGCCCGGGTGATCTCCAAGCGCCTTCTTTCTCCGCCGGATAAAGTAAAGGCTTTGTTTTTCGCCAGGTGCGCGATGTTTAATTCCTCAAGCAGGGCTTTAAGCCGGAGTGATCTATCCGCTTTATTTATCGGCAGGGTCTCTAAAATCGCCATAATATTATCTTCCACGCTAAGCTTTGTAAAAACAGAGGGCTCCTGCGCCAAGTATCCGATGCCGTAGCGCGCCCGGATGTGAATCGGCAGGTTAGTGATATCGTAATTGTCAAATACAATCGAGCCGGAGTCCGGCGGGATGATCCCCACTACCATATAAAAAGTGGTGGTTTTCCCGGCGCCATTGGGCCCAAGCAGTCCGACGATCTCCCCGCGTTTGACCATAATATCCACGCCCTTGACTACTTCCTTGCCGCCGTAGGCCTTGCTTAAACCTTTAATTTGCAGAAGGTGCATTCATCTCCTCTACCGAATATAAAATCAGTTTCGGCCTGCCGGTTAAGGTAATCTTTCTATCCGCCGCGCTGTAAATAGCCTCCTGGCTATAGGAAACATTTTCTCCCTTTACCAAGCGGACATTGCCTTTGGCGATAATCTTATCGATCTTGTTGCCCATTGCCCCGGCAACGCTGTCGCTGGCCCCTGCGCTGTTTGGCGATTTGCCGAAGAAGACCTCCATCTTGTCGCTGTAAATAGTCGAATCCGGCCTTTCCACCTTAACGTTATTGTTAAAGGTGGCAACGTTTAACTCGTAATCGACGTCTAAGGGCCCGTCGCAGGTAATGGTAATTTTTTCTTTTACCCCGTCCGGCTTTGCGGGCTCGGTAGGATTAATATCCAGCTTAATGTCTTTTTCCAAAGCTACCTTTTTTAAGTTCGGCTCGCCCTTTGCGCCGACGGCATCAATAACCATATTCTCTCTCTGGATATTGACAACGTCCTTTGTGGAGACTAACTGGTTTTTCCTGTCCCAGTCTAAGGAGTCAGTGGTTAACTTTGTGCCTTTGGAAGTAGTAATCACCACGTCTTTTTCCAGGTGCATCTTTCCATCTACCTTATTGAAATCCCCGGTCTTGGCGGTAAGATTAACATCTTCCTCTTTTCCGTACATATTTCCGTTGACATCGCTTAGTTTGATGGTGTCAGTATATATGTCCGCGGATTTTCCGGCAAGGTCCCAGGTTTTTTTCCCTTTTTCTCCGTAGCCTACCAGAGAAAAATCATTTATCTGCTGGTCGGAAGCGGTGGTATTTGCGCTATTGCTTACTTCCGCGGCCCGGGCAGATAGAATACCAACCTCAAAGCTTAAGCACCAGCAAATAAACAATAAACAAAATTTTCGCTTATTCATAAAATCCCACTGCCTCAAGCCATTTTCCTTGCGCTTTTAATATTAATTCTGCCACTTCCCTAACAGCGCCCCTGCCGCCTTCACGCAGAGTAATATAAGCGGCCTTCCGCTTAATTTCCGGGCAGGCATTAAATACCGCTATGGCAAAACCAACCTTTTTCATCAGGCATAAATCCACTAAATCGTCTCCGACAAAACATAATTCTTCTAATTTTAACGAATATTTTTTTAAGATCTTTTCCAGCACCGCTGTTTTCGGCCGGACATCGGAAAAAACTTCCTCAACTTGCATATCCTTTGCCCGAGGCCGGATTGCCCGCGAGCCTTTGGCAGTAATCAGGATAGTCTTAATCCCTGCCCTATGCAGCAGATGCACGCCTAAGCCGTCGCGCACGTCAAAAAACTTTAAATCGTGGCCGCGCGAATCATAAATGATTCTGCCGTCGGTCAAAACCCCGTCTACATCCAAAAGCAACATCTTTATAATTTTGAGTTTTTCTAAAATATATTCTTCCATTTAGCGGCAGAGAAAACTAGACTACTCCTGCTTTTAATAAATCCTGCACATCTAGTAAGCCTACCGGGCGGCCAATTTCATCTACTACCGGCACTTCATCGATTCTTTTCTCTTTTAAAATGCGCATTGCCTCAGCCGCCAGCATTTGCGCGCCTACCGTGGTTGGGTTTTTAGTCATCACATCCTTAACCTTGCGCAGGGAAAGATTAGGGTCAGCTTCCAGGTGCCGGCGCAGGTCCCCGTCGGTAAATATGCCCACCAGTTTAGCGCGCCTATTTACCACCGAAGCGCTTCCTGCGCGGGCGTGGGTAATCTTCACCAAGACCTCGGAAATTAATTTGTTTTCATCCACAATCGGGTTAGCGCTGCCTTTACGCATAATATCCCCTACGGTCAATAAAAGCCTGCGCCCTAAAGCGCCGCCGGGATGATAAAAAGCAAAATCTTCTTCCTTAAAACCCTTTAACTCCAACAGGCAGACTGCTAAAGCATCAGCCATGGCAAGGCTGGCGGTAGTGGAAGCAGTGGGTGCTAAGCCCAATGGACAGGCCTCTTTTTTTACCGAAACGTCCAGCACTACGTCGCTGTATTTAGCTAGAATTGATTTACTGTTTCCGGTTAAAGCAATAATCTTTGCCCCGATTTTTTTCAGCATCGGCAAAAGCTGCCTGGTCTCTTCGCCTGAGCCGCTGTTAGAAAGCACAATCACCGCGTCAAGCGCGGTAACCTTGCCTAAGTCTCCGTGAATAGCTTCGGCGGTATGCAGGAATAAGCTCGGCGTGCCGGTAGAAGCTAAAGTGGCGGAAAATTTCTGGGCGATAATCCCGGTCTTGCCCATGCCGCAGACTACCACCCGGCCTTTAGTTTTTAAAATCAGGTTCAACGCCTGAATAAAATTTTTTCCGATTCTGGCTTTAAGGCCTTTAATTGCGTTTGCTTCAATTTCTAAGACTTCTCTGGCGCGTTTTATACTGTTCATTTTAATGCCGCCTCGATTTTTTTAACCTGCTTTAAAATATTTTCCAGCTCTTTGAACCCGATCATATTCGGCCCGTCGCACGGGGCGTTATCCGGGTCCGGATGAACCTCTAAAAATAAGCCGTCGCAGCCAAAGGCCGCTGCTGCCCTGCTCAAGCCGGAAACAAATTCCCTCTGTCCGGCAGAACAACTTCCTTTTCCTCCGGGAAGCTGCACGCTATGCGTAGCGTCATAGATTACCGGATAACCAAAATCGCGCATAATCTTTAAAGCCCGGAAATCCGAAACCAGGTTATTATAACCGAAACTTACCCCGCGTTCGGTAATCAGGATCTGTTTGTTGCCGGTGGATTCGATTTTTTTGATAATCGGCAGGATATCCCAGGGCGCTAAGAACTGCCCCTTTTTAATATTAACCGCTTTCCCGGTTTTTGCCGCGGCAAGCACGATATCGGTTTGCCGGCATAAAAAAGCCGGGATCTGGATAATATCCAAAACATCCTTGGCTGCGGCAATCTCTTTCTGGCAGTGGACGTCACTTAATACCGGGACTTTTAGCTTAGCCTTGACTTTACTTAAAATCTCCAAGCCCAATTTTGCCCCCGGCCCGCGAAATGAACTTATGGAAAGGCGGTTTGCTTTATCAAAACTGGATTTAAAAATATAAGGAACCCCAAGCTTGGCGGCAATATCCTTTATTCTTTTGCCGGTTTCCAAACATAATGCCTCTGACTCAATCACGCAAGGACCGGCAATTAAAACTAAAGGGCTGCCTGCGCCTATGGTAATATTACCCAGTTTAATCTTCTGCATGGTTTATAGGTATGGCTTTACTTTCTCTAAATCCTCTGGGGTATCAACGCCTACAGTATCAAATTTAGTCTCGATTACCTTGATGCGGAAACCCTCTTCTAAGACCCGCAGCTGCTCTAGGCATTCGGTCTGCTCCAATCGCGAGGGAGGAAGGTTCTTATAAGTAAAGAGAAAATCCTTGGTGTAGCCGTATAAACCGATATGCTTGTAAAAAACCGGCTGTTTTATCCCGGAATTTATCGCCAAAAAAGGAATCGGGGCGCGGGAAAAATACAAGGCAAAATTATTTTTATCCACTACCACTTTAACCACGTGCGGATCAACGATTAAAGCGGCATCCTCGATTTTTTTTATTACCGTGGCCATAGAAATATTTTTGTTTTCCAGCAAAGCGCGCGCCACGCTATCGATCATCGTGGGGTGAATCAGCGGCTCATCACCCTGAATATTAATTACCACTTTTACATCCATTGGATTGATTACCTCAATAATCCGGTCAGTGCCGCAGGCGTGGCCCTTAGAGGTCATCACTACCTTTGCCCCGAATTCTTCGGCAGCACGAGCCACTAATTCGTGGTCGCAAGCAATAACCAGGTCATCCAAAGTCAAAGCCTGTTTTGCGCGCTCCCAGACATGCTGGATCATCGGCTTACCGGCAATCTTTGCCAGCACCTTTCCTTCAAACCTACTCGAGGAATACCTCGCCGGGATTACTCCGATCACATCCATCTTTAGCAAAGCCTCTGTAATAATTCTTCTTTGTTGGTAGTTGCTGTGCCGACTTTGCCTACGACAATGCCGGCGGCAAAATTTGCGATATGCGCGGCCTCTAATTTACTGGCTCCGCAGCAAAGTGCCAAAGTGAAAACTCCGATTACCGTATCCCCTGCCCCGGATACGTCAAATACCTGTTGGGCTACGGTAGGGATATGCGTGCTGCGGTTATTCTTTTCAAACAGGCGCATCCCGTTTTCCCCCAAGGTCACCAAAATTGATTCCACATCCAAGAATTTCATGATTTCCCCGGCGGCAAGGTCAATATCCTTATCGCTAAACAATTTATCTTTATTGATGTTAAATTTATTCATCATATCGCTGAGCTTTAAATCCCGGATGGCAAACTCTAATTCCCGGCGGTTAGGAGTCATAGAAGTCACCTGGCGGTAATAGCTGAAATTTTCTTCCTTGGGGTCAACGGTAACGATTTTTTTCTTGCTGTTTGCCAAAAAAATCAAGCCTTCCAGCATCTGCGGGTTAATCACGCCTTTGCCGTAATCCTCGATGATGATGGCGTCGAATTTAGAAATATTTTTTTGCACAAATTTAAAAAGCCTCTGATTTATAACTTTCGGCAGCGGCTCGGTATGCTCCCAGTCCACCCGCACTACCTGCTGATGCCGGGCAATAATCCGCGTTTTTACAGTAGTATGCCGCTGTGCAGTAACCAAAAGCCCGTCAGTTGCGATCTTTCTACTTTTAAGTTCCTTAAGCAGCATTCCCTGATTATGGTCGTCACCGGTTACTCCGGCTAAACAGGCCTTGCCGCTTAGCGAGCAGATATTATTGGCGACGTTTGCCGCGCCTCCGGGGACATACGTCCTTTTATTTGCCCAAACCACCGGCACCGGCGCCTCGGGAGAAATCCTCTCTACATCGCCCCAGATGTATTCGTCAAGAATTAAGTCACCGATAACCAGGATTCTTGCTTTATTAAACTTGTTAATAATATTTTTTAGATTAGACATACCTTTTCAGTTCTTTAACTGCGTTTATCAGAATATCAGAATACCCGCGTATCAGGTTTTAATTTCTTTTCTGATGTCCTGATTTCCTGATACCCTTCCTACTGATACCATGGTAAACTGATATACGCTTTTAACTTTTTATTCTTAAATCTTCTCAATCACTGCCTGCGCTAATAGCGGCAGCATGATCTCGTGATGGCCGATGATATAATAACCTTTGCCGCCGGACATTACCGGGCGCTCTACCACGTTCTGCTGCGGGCGGTAATGGAAAATCATATCAAAATTCGCCGTGACAAAATCCTTAACCTGTCTGCCGAGGTTACGCGCTAAATTCAACGCCTTTAAGAAAACCTCTGGCAATATTACTGCCGAGCCGAAATTTAAAACCACCCCTCCGTTATTCAAGCCGGCCACCTTCTCTACCAGAGTATGAAAATCCCGCAAAGACCCTTCTCCGGCTAAGCCGGCATCAAAGCTAGGATGCTGATGAATAATATCAGTGCCTA